>Ga0208881_1000062_pt1 | contig 32903 bp, 27 predicted proteins | sample Knorr_S23_td_AAI_FD_185610 | JGI IMG/M metagenome (GOLD analysis project Ga0208881, IMG submission 185610) | Marine microbial communities from Southern Atlantic Ocean transect - Knorr_S23_td_AAIW_ad_876m_LV_B (SPAdes) (version 2) | ecosystem: Environmental > Aquatic > Marine > Oceanic | place... | reverse complement strand
ATTCCGAATCGTAAGGTTTCCATTTACACTGAAGGAGCTTTGTGTGCGCTGATGCTGGATATTTGCATACTAGATAATAGTAACGGACAAAACTCGCTTCGAGATGTAATGACCCGACTTTACAAAGAATACGCTTGCAAAGGAAAAGGTCTGACAGAAGAAGATTACATTCATGAACTTATCGCTTTTGGAGGGACGAAGACTCATCATATTGTTGAGAATCATATGTACGGAACAAAAGATTTTCGGGTGTCTTTGGATGAAGCTTTGTTTTTAGTTGGCTTGCAGATTGAGGAGCAGGAAAATAAAGACTTTTTTGCTTCACGACTGGGTTTAAAAGCATTACGTAAGCAGAGCGAATTCCATGTAAAACAAGTACAATCAGATGCTGTTGCCGACAAGCTTAAAATTGCTGAGGGAGATGTTATCCTTACGATGGATAAACAGAGAATAACGAAAGAACTTTTAGAGTCTTTAATGACAAAAGATCGTGTCAGTTTAAAATTGAAAAGACGTTTTGAAACGATTGATATTGAAGTGCCACTGAAGACAACAACATATTATCCAAAATACAAGATCGTACCTATGGAAAAAACATCCGATCGGCAGAAAATGTTGTTTGAGAAATGGCTTGGGTTACCATAAACCCTTCCTTAACCTGGGGTTTAAACCCCAGGTTAAGGAAGGGAGGAATGTTGTTTGGGAAAAGGTTGAATTTGCTGTAAACGTTGAACTTTCAACTATTTTATTGCGATCATAGAAATTTCTACGTTCACATCTTTTGGTAATCGAGCTACTTCAACGGTTTCTCTGGCTGGAAAATCAGCCGTAAAATATTGACCGTAGACCTCGTTGATTCGTCCAAAATTATCCATATCAGAAATAAAAATGGAAGTTTTGATTACATGGTCGAAAGTCATGCCGGCTTCTGCTAAAACAGCTTTTACATTATTCATCACCTGATGTGTTTCCTCTTCTATGGAAGCCATCACTAAATTACCGGTTTCCGGATTAATGGCAATTTGCCCTGAGGTGTACAAAGTATTTCCTGAAAGTACAGCTTGAGAATAAGGTCCTATGGGTGCAGGAGCCTTAGAAGTTTCTACAATAGTTTTCATAGGATCGTCTTGTTTTGAAATTATCTTGCGAAGATATGAAAGTCCATCTTATTGGCAACTGCCAACTGCCAACTGTTTCCTATCTTTACCGATTATAAAATCAATCTATGAAACGAATTATCGTTCACATATGTTTAGGTATTCTTGTCTTTTTGGGTGTTGTTTACGCAGCACTTCAAGGCTTAGATAAAATGACGCTGCATGGAGAGAGCATTCTTGTTCCTGATATGCACAGTTTTTCTATTTACGAAGTGGAGGATACGCTAACAGCTTTACATTTGCGTTTTTCTGTGGTAGATTCGGGTGCTTACAATGCAGATTACCCCAGAGGGTCGGTCATCGAGCAGCTGCCAAAAGCAGGATCTAGAGTAAAAAAAGATAGAGAGCTTTATTTAACCGTTAATCCTAAAAATGTGAGTCTGATTGCATTGCCGGATTTTACCGATCGTTCATTAAGACAATACATGTCTGAATTAAAAGCCAAAGGTTTTAGAATAGGGGCCTTTGTTTATGAGAATGATGAGCATGCCAATGTGGTTTTAGGAGTTCTTTATCAGGACACAATTGTTGATATTGACCAAAAATTAGAGAAATCTACCAGGCTTGATCTGGTTCTCGGAAATGGAGCGGGCATGCAAATGGAAATGCCAAATTTTATTGGAGATCTACAAAAAAACATACCTACCAAATTACAGAATTTATCATTAAATATGGGAGAATTCTATTACGATGCTTCGGTGGTAGATACACTAAGTTCATTTGTATTTAAGCAAGAACCCGAAGAGCAAACAAAAGATGTAGATCTGGGAGCTTTTGTGAACTTATGGTTTACTGAAGATAGCTCTAATTTTGTTGTAGATACCCTGGAGTTAATGCGTCAGGATAGTTTAAAGGCCCGATTAGATAGTATCTTAAATGATTAAGATTAAGATGAAGGAGAAAGAAGAGGAATTAAATACGCCGATTGAGATTGATGGAGAAACAACTTATGAGCACCATAAGCTAGTTGTTGATGACAATCAGCTTATGATGCGAATTGATAAGTTTTTGGCAAATCAAATCGCTAATATGACACGTAATAAAGTTCAGAAATTGGCTGAACAGAATTTTGTGCTTGTTAATGATGTTGCTGTTAAGTCCAGTTACAAAATTAAGCCTAAGGATGTTGTTCTTGTAATCCAGGATTTTCCAAAGCGAGATAAGACTCTTGTTCCGCAGGATATTCCCATATCAATTGTACATGAAGACGAAGAGCTAGTTATCGTAAATAAAGCGCCCGGCATGGTTGTGCATCCAAGTTATGGACATTACACAGGCACACTTTTGAATGCTTTAAAGTTTCATATTGATAAGTTAGCAAAATGTGAAGATGATACACGCCCGGGCTTAGTACATAGAATTGATAAAAATACATCCGGCATTCTTGTTGTTGCAAAAACAGAACATGCTTTAGTTTATTTACAAAAGCAATTTTTTGATCGTGTTACTTCTCGACGTTACCGCGCTTTGGTTTGGGGTGATTTTGAAGAAGATGAAGGTACCATTACAGGAAATATTGGTAGAAGCTTAAGAAACAGAAAAGTAATGGACGTTTTCCCTGAAGAGGAAGAGTATGGTCGTCATGCCGTTACACATTACACTGTATTGGAGCGCTTTGGTTATGTAACTTTGGTTGAATGCAGGCTGGAAACAGGTCGTACACACCAAATTAGAGCCCATTTTAAACACATTGGTCATCCGATTTTTAATGATGAGGTTTATGGCGGTGACCGAATTTTAAAAGGAACAACTTTTTCTAAGTATAAGCAGTTTGTTCAAAATTGTTTTAAGGTGATACCTCGTCATGCCTTACATGCTAAATCATTAGGCTTTCACCATCCGAAAGATGAACAATGGGTGCAGTTTGATTCTGAGTTGCCTTCGGATTTTTCGGATGTACTTGATCGTTGGCGAAATTACACGGTTCAGCGTTTACAGAAAGAAGGCGAGTGATTTGGGGCATCTAATGCAGCCCTTCAACAAAACCTCTGTGAGCGATTTTAAAATTGTAATTTGAGTCATACAATAGTGGGTATTCATTTTGGTTGTCCCAAAAATTAAGCAACCAACTTTCATTATCTCTCATTCCCCAAAATGTGATTCCAAAACGTTTTTCGGCAGGAACGTTACTGTAGAGTTCTGCAATTTCTTTGTACCTGTTTTCCTGACTAAGAGCTCTTTCATAAGTCAATTCTGTGATATCACCTCCACGATTTATCGTCATATCGATTTCTGAAAAATGAATTAAGACATCTTTTTCCAATAGTAAGTTCAAACAATTTTGGAAAGTGGCTATTGGAGGGTATGAGATATTAATGTGAGTTTGAAGTCCGACGCCATCAATGGGAATCCCATTAGCTCTAAAGTCATCAATCATATTCGTTACTTGGTTGACTTTCGCAAAGTCAAATTCGAGATTGTAATCGTTGTAAAACAATTTAACATCAGAGTCTACTTCACGTGCCCATGTGAAACATTTAGCGACATAATCTTCACCCATTCGCTGTCTGAAAACAGCATTTTCTGCTTGATTTGTGAAAGCTTCATTAACAACATCCCACCCTGCCACAACAGAAACTTCTTCACCATTAATGATTGTTTTTTCTTGCGCAAAATGAGTAACGGTTGCTTTAATGTATGTCTCAATTAAATTTTCAAATTCCTGGTCGCTGCCATCAAAATTGTTTAACCAATTCGGAATCGATGCATGCCAGACTAATGCGTGACCAAAAACACGAAAACCATTTTCTTTGGCGAAATTTACAATGGCGTCACCAGCGCTAAAATCGTACTGATTTATCCCTTTGTAAATTGTGCCCATTTTCATTTCATATTCTGCGCTTAGGCTATTGAAATCTCTTTTTAAGGCATTGCTGTATCGGGGGTTTTGTGTGATGTTTTTGGCTTGAAGAGACATTCCAATTGGAAAAGACGCAATGTCTTTTAATGCGATCACAGGCTCGTAGGTTAGAGGTCTATTTGTTTCATTATCTGCAAGATAATTTATTGTACCGGTTGTATTGATTTTTAGTTTGTATCCTTGTCCCGGTTGCATATTGCCAATAGCGTTAAAATTTAAGCCGGGGAAATAGGCCATCCCTTCGAAATCTTTAAGAATAATTAAGTTTTCATTATCCGTTAAGCCTTGCATTACTTCTTCTGCCGAAGTGGGTACATCTTTTAGATAAGAAACGGAATTCCATCCCGACTCAATGGGAATCTCATGTTCTTCAGGCTGCATTTTTAATCCACATATTTCAAGGATATCCGGTGCGTTGGTTTTAATTTGATACCCTTGTCGGAAATCAAGTTCACCGATACCATTAAAATCCCATTCTGTTAAATATGCATCACCATTATTATTTTTCAGGATAAGTAAATTATCATCGATGGAATTCATCATAATTTCAGCATCCATGTTCTCAGCTTGAACGTAAGAAGAGTACGTAAACCAACCTCCGGGTAAATGAATCTGTTGACAGTGCTCATCCGTTGGGTTCGTTTGACAGATAGCAGCCAAATGGAACAATAAGGTGAAAACGAATATGGGGGTATTTATTTTCATAACTAAACTTATTTAATGTGTTTCTACAAAAAATAGAATCATTAATCTACGATAAAGTTATGATTTATTGAGTGAAAAGACACATGGTCCCAAATAATAAAACCCCCACTTCGCTGAAGTGGGGGTTTTTAATCTGTGGAGATGCAGGGAATCGAACCCTGGTCCAAACAAGGAACCTGAAAGCTTTCTACATGCTTAGTAATCGATTAATTTTCGAGTAAGACCGGGAAGAAAACATTCCCAAAATCAAACCTTATCCTCTTAAATTCGCCTTTAAGTCGAGACCTCCTTATTGGCTAGTTCATCCTTTTTTTGATGCTCGGTGGGACTGAAGCGATAAACCTTCTTTAATCCTCAGAGCAAAAGCTGTTCTAATCCTAGATTAGGCAGCTAAAGCGTAGTTAGACTCGCCGTGTAAAAAAATGTGAATTGGATATTTACGAGCCATCTCACCATGCTCGGCATGCTTACAGACCTATTCATCTCGCTGTCAAAGCCAGTCATCCCCATAATGTTAAAGAACTATCGCAAATATACGGCTTCAGTTTTCGGTATGCAATTTTCACAATGTCCATATCTTAATAACGTTAACCGTTTTTTAGTAGAAAATGACTTAACATGATTTACTTTTTACGACTAACTATTTAATCTGGACATTTTCGTATTTTTGAACCATAAAAAATAATTTTTCAATGAAAATAGGAATACTTAGAGAAGGCAAGACCCCCCCAGATAAACGCGTGGTTTTAACTCCTAAGCAATGTGTAGAAGTTAAGCACAAATATCCCAAATTAGAATTAGTTGTTCAACCAAGTCCTATTCGTAAATTTTTGGATACCGAATACACTGCATTAGGTATTCAAATACAAGAGGATCTATCAGATTGTGATGTTTTAATTGGTGTGAAGGAAGTTCTTAAGAAGGATCTGATTGCAGAAAAAACATATTTCTTTTTTTCGCATACAATCAAAGAACAGTCTTACAATAGAGATTTACTTCGCAAAATGTTGGAATTAAATATAAGGATGGTAGATTATGAAGCTTTAACCGATGTCAATGGAAAAAGATTGGTTGGTTTTGGGAGATATGCCGGAATTATTGGTTGTTATAATGGCTTTTTAGCTTATGGTAAGCGAACTGGAAAATTTAATTTAAAGCGAGCCTATAAGTGTGAAGATCGAAAGGAGATGGAGTCGGAATTGAAAAAAATAAAGCTACCTAATATAAAGATTATCATAACCGGTTCCGGTAGAGTAAGTAAAGGAGTTTTAGAACTTCTTAATATAATTGGTGTAAAAGAAGTCTCTAAAAAAGATTTTTTGAATAATAATTTTGAAGAAGCAGTTTTCGTTCGTCTCACTACGATGGATTATAATACTCGTATTGATGGAACAGAGGATAGTAAGACCGACTTTTATGCCAATCCAAAAGAATACCAATCAGATTTCATGAAGTATGCTAAGTTGTCTGATTTTTTTATTGCAGGACATTATTATGCTGCATATTCACCCTATTTGTTTACGAGAAAGGATGCTAAGTCGCTAGATTTTAAAATTAGAACCATTGTTGATATTTCTTGTGATGTTGATGGTCCGATAGCAAGTACTATTCGTACTTCAAGTATAACTGATCCTATTTATGGGTATAATCCTGTTACAGAGTCAGTAGATGTGTTTAATAAAGAAGAGGTAATTAGTGTTGTAGCTATTGATAATCTTCCCTGCGAATTACCTAAGGATGCTTCTGAAGATTTTGGTCATGAGATGATTAAACATGTATTACCTTGTCTCTTAGGAGAAGATGTTGATGAAGTAATTGCAAGAGCTACAATTTGTAAAAAGGGAAAGCTCACAGAAAATTATTCATATTTACAGAATTATGTGGATGGATGATCGATTTTTATTACATAAAAACGTGTTCATTATATTATGTAATAAAATTCAATATGAAAAAATGGATATTAATCTAAAAAATGAGTGATATCACCTATATGTTTAGTCTACTTTATTACATAGATTTGTAAGACATTTTAATCCTGGGGGGGGGTTAGAGTTTACTTCGAAAGGCTCGTATGAAAATACGGGTCTTTCTTTGTTTAGTACAGCTCATAACATAATTCAAAAGAACTGTATCAAAACAACTATAAATAAGCCGGTTGATTTGAATTATTGGAACCTACTATAGCTTGTATTTAAGTTATTCTATGATAAATTAAATACAGCTATATAGAAATTGTTTATAAATTTTCAGATTAGAATTTGTTGAAATTTCATCAATAGTTTGGAGTTAATATTCATGAAAATGTAATTTAATCCGGATGCCTTGTATTCAGAAGATTTAAGTTCTAAGAAGTAACACTGAATAAATCAATTTTACCTAAAAAATGAGTGATGTCACCTATATGTTTAATGTGTTTTATTATATACATTTGTAATACATTTTAATCCTGGGGGGGGGTTAGAGTTTATTTTAAAAGACCTGTACTTTGTACAGGTCTTTTTATTTTTAAACTGTTGATTAGTTAAGCTTTATTAGAAATTAGGCTTAAGCATAAAAGTTTGATAGAATTTGTCAATAATTTCCAAAACTTCACTAGGAGAATCCACTACTGATATTAATTTTAAATCTTTTTCACTTATGGTTTCTTCTTTAAGAAGTGTTTGTTTAATCCATTTGATTAAACCTGACCAAAAGTCAGTACCTACAAGAATGATGGGGAATTTGTCTATTTTTTGAGTTTGAATGAGTGTGAGGGCTTCAAACAACTCATCTAAGGTTCCCATACCTCCAGGCATCACAACAAAGGCCTGAGAGTATTTCACAAACATTACTTTTCGAACAAAAAAGTAATCAAAATCAATATTTTTATCCTTGTCTATGTAAGCGTTACTTGTTGCTTCAAAAGGTAAATCAATATTTAATCCTACGGACGGAGCACCTCCCATTTTAGCGCCCTTATTTCCTGCTTCCATTACACCAGGACCACCACCTGTTATTACTCCATAACCGTTTAATGAAAGTTGTTCACCAATTTTAGTGGCAAGTTTGTAGTAGGTATTCTCGGGGGTCATTCGTGCTGAACCAAAAATAGTTACACAAGGGCCTATACGTGTCATTTTTTCAAAGCCATCTACAAACTCTGACATTATTTTAAATAGTTGCCAGGAGTCTTTGGTTTTGATTTCATTCCAGGTTTTTTGCTTGAATACGCGATCTAATCTTTCTTTATTCATCTATAAAATGGATTATTATTCATTTCAATATAATGATTTTTTTTGTTAGTGATCAGTGAAATGCATTTGAGTTTAGCAAAAAAAAACCTCCACATTGATGAGGAGGCTCTATATAAGGATTAAGTTATTTAGTAGTTCGTTGGTCTTCTAACTTCTGCAATATATTTTGCTAAGCGCATTACCTGACGAGAATAACCGTATTCATTGTCATACCAAACATAAAGCACAACGTTATTACCATCTTTAGAAACTATTGTAGCCGGGCTATCATATACTGAAGGAGCATTGTTCCCTACGATGTCAGTAGATACCAATTCATTTGAAATGGAGTAGTTTATTTGTTCAACTAAGGAGCCTTCCAGTGCCGCATTTTTCATAATATTATTCATGACCTCAACTGAGGTAGTTTTGTCCAAGGTTAAATTTAAAATTGCCAGAGAACCATTTGGTGTCGGAACACGCACAGCATTCGCTGTAAGTTTACCCTCTAAATCGGGAATTACTTTCACTACAGCTTTCCCGGCACCTGTATTTGTAATTACCATATTTAAAGCTGCTGATCGACCTCTACGTTCTTTTTTGTGCATATTGTCAACCAGGTTTTGGTCGTTTGTATATGCGTGAATAGTTTCTATATGACCTTTTTTAATGCCTAAATTGTTGTTAACTACCTGAAGGATCGGTGTGATGGCATTTGTAGTACACGATGCTGCCGAGAAAATATTGTAAGAACCCAAATCGTATTCTAAGTGATTCGCACCGAAAACTATATTGGGAACTCCATTTCCGGGAGCTGTTAATAAAACTTTAGAAACACCTTTTGACTGCAGATGCCTGCCTAAAGCTTCTTTATCTCTATATGCTCCTGTATTGTCAATCAATAAAGCATTGTCTATTCCATAGGTAGTATAGTCCACTTCATCAGGATTAGAAACTTTAATTAATTTTACCGATTGTCCGTTAATGATTAAAGCTTTGTTTTCTAAATCAGCAACTACGGTACCGGGAAATTTACCATGCACAGAGTCTGTACGAAGTAGAGAGGCTCTTTTGATAATATTTTGATCGTCGTTATTACGTAAAACAATGACTCTCAAACGCAATTGCTCACCTTTACCTTCTTGAGTCATAAGCTCGCGTGCGAGTAAACGCCCTATTCTTCCGAATCCATACAACACAACATCTTTTGGAGTAAAATTTGTGCTTTCCTTTTTTACAAAGTGTAATTTATCAGCGACAAAAGATTTAATGTCGACGTAATTTTTGTTTTCATTAATCCATTCAAAAGTCATTTTTCCAATGTCAATTTTTGAAGGAGGTAAATCTGATTCGGAAATTGTTTTTGCAATCGCTAAGGTTTCTCTAATATTAATCGGCTTTTGGACGAATTTCTTAGCGTATTCGTGAAGATTTAAGATTTCACTAGATCTTTGATCAATTAATTGGTTCCGGAAAATAATGAGTTCGATTGATTTTTCAAAAGATAAATCACTTGTGATCTTAATAAGCTCAATTGCAGCTCTTTCTTCAGAAATTCGTTCTTTTAATTCTTCTTGGTAGTTTCTCATAATCTTATCTGTAAATAAATTCTATTTTATATGTCGCAAAATTAGGCTATTTTTAAAGATATACAAAGTTGTTTTACATCATATTATTCTTTCCCAAAGATTAACTATTGAATTTTGCTCAATTAATCCTATTTTCGTTTTTCTAGTTATATATTTTATGAAGTTAACTTTTAGTAAATACCAAGGTGCTGGAAATGATTTTATTATGGTGGACAACCGGGATAAAAATTATTTTTTAAATCAGGCACAAATTGAACAACTGTGTGGTCGCAGATTTGGAATTGGTGCTGATGGGCTTATTCTATTGGAGAATGGTCAGGGCGTAGACTTTCAAATGATCTATTACAATGCCGATGGCCACGTAGGAAGTATGTGTGGAAATGGAGGTAGATGTGTGGTTGCTTTTGCCAGACAGCTCGGGGTAATTACTGATGATTGTGATTTTGTTGCCTATGATGGTTTGCATAGTGCCAAATGCATAGAAGGTGATTTGGTGTCATTAAAAATGACTGATGTTCGCTCCGTAGAAAAATTGTCTGATGCATGGAGGTTAGATACGGGTTCACCACATTTAGTAATTTTCAAGGAAAACATTAAAGAAATAAATGTTAAAGAATCGGGTGCAGCCATCCGAAATTCTGAAGATTTTGTGGAAGAAGGAATAAACGTAAATTTTGTTGAGCACAAAGGAGGCGAGCTTTTTCTTAGAACTTATGAAAGAGGCGTTGAGGATGAAACATTAGCTTGTGGTACGGGTGCTACGGCTACGGCTATTGCAGCCTTTGAGGCAGGAATAATAAATTCAGAAACTGTAAAAGTAAATGTTTTAGGAGGTCAGTTAGAAGTTAGCCTTTCAAAACAAGAAAATTTATACAGCGATATTTATCTTATTGGAGGTGCTAAATTTGTTTTTCGAGGAGAAGTAGATGTCTAAATTCAGATTGAAATATAGAGCTCTAGAACCTGAAGATGTTATGTTATTATACACTTGGGAAAATGACCTTGAAATTAATCAGGTTAGTCTGTCTAAAGTTCCTTTTTCGAAATACATTTTGGAGCAGTATATAGCTCAGGCGCATCTGGATATTCAACAGGCGGGTCAATTCAGATTTATCTTAGAAGATGAGTTGAAAAATGCTGTTGGTTGTGTAGACCTGTTCGATTATGATGCTATTAACAGAAGAGCTGCTATTGGGATTATCGTAGATAAAGAATACAGGTCTAAAGGATATGCCTCTGAAGCTATAGAGTTAATGAAAGATTATGCTTTTAATAGTTTGGGAATGCATCAATTGCATTGCAGTGTTGGTGTTGATAATCATGCGAGTTTAAAGTTGTTTAAAGTGGCAGGATTTGAGCAAATAGGCATTAGAAAAGATTGGTCCTTTAGAAATGGTTCTTTTACGGATGTAGTAGAATTACAATTTTTGAATAAATAAGTTTGAAGAGTTTACTACAATATGTTATTGTTTGCTTCAGTATCATTACATTGACCTATATGCTTGGTTTTTGTGGTCAAAGATCCGATCAGGACCTATACTTAAATTTATCAGATACTGTTGATTACGTAGGTACAGAAGTTTGTAAGAATTGTCATTACGATAAACACCAAACTTTTACTCATACCGGAATGGGGCAATCTTTCAATCTGGCGAGTAAATCTAAAAGTGCTGCAAATATTCATTCCGATTCTATACTTTATGATGTTCATCGTAATTTTTATTATCATCCATTTTGGGATCAAGACAGTTTAATGCTTAAAGAGTATCGTTTAAATGGTGACGATACAATTCATAACCGTATTGAAAAAGTCGATTATATTATTGGTTCCGGTCAGCATACCAATTCACATATTTATGATGTAAACGGTTATTTACATCAAGTACCTTTTACTTATTATACTCAGGATGGGCGTTTTGATCTGCCTCCGGGTTTTGAAAATGGATTTAATTCTCGATTTAATCGAAAGATAGGGCTGGAATGCATGTCTTGTCATAATTCCCTACCCGATTTTGTGTTGGGATCCGAAAATAAATTTGAGAAAGTTCATTTAGGGATTTCTTGCGAAAGCTGTCATGGACCGGGAGAACTCCATGTAGCTGATAAGATGAAAGGAGATATTGTAGATACCTCTTTGTATATTGATTATACCATTGTGAATCCCGGAAATATTAGTACTGAACTACAATTTGAAATTTGTTCGCGATGTCATTTGCAGGGAAATGCTGTTTTAGAGGAAGGGAAATCATTTTTTGATTTCAAACCTGGCATGCATCTCGAGGAAGTGATGAATGTATACCTCCCTAAATATGAAGGTGATGATACATTTATTATGGCTTCGCATGTAGATCGTTTAAAAATGAGTTCTTGTTTTATTCAGTCTGATGGCGATCTAAGTTGTGTTACCTGTCATAACCCTCACATTAGTGTAAAGGTTACAGAGGATGATATATTCAATAATACTTGTAAATCTTGTCATCAGGTAAATGAACTCCATAAAAGCGAGCAAAGGGAAAACTGTATTTCATGTCATATGCCTAAATCGGGTTCTAGTGATATCCCCCATGTAAGTGTTACTGATCATAAAATTTCAATTCCACGGAAAAAACTACAATCTGACCAGGGAGCATTAAAAAAATTCATAGGTCTTTATTGTGTAAATAATGAGGCACCATCAGAGTTAAGTTTACTGAGAGCATACTTGCAACAATTCGAGAAATTTGAACAGGAGGCTTATTATTTAGACACTGCGTTTACCTATTTATCTAAGATAGATGAAGAGTTGTGCCTGAGAGAGTGGATTAAGTATTATTTTTTCAGAGCTGATTATGCAGCTCTAGTAAAATGGTTTGAGCAGATAACCTTCAATCAGCGATTAACAGAATTAAATATTCAATCTTACTCAAATGATGATGCCTGGGCATGGTATAGAGTCGGAGAGGCTTATTATAAGTTGTCTGAGTGGGATAAAGCCTATCGATGTTTTAAACAAGCAGTGGTTTTAGCACCTTATCATTTGGAGATCCAAAATAAGTATGCCATGGCGCTGTTGAGAACACAAAGATTTTTAGAGTCAGCACAAGTGTTTGAGTTTATTTTAAGAGAAAACCCTAATTTTGAAAAGTCTTATGCAAATTATGGCTACTTATTAAGCTTACAGGGTGAGTATGATAAAGCCGCAGAACTTTACAGAAAGGCGATTGCTTTAAATCCTGACTTATTATATGCATGGCTTAATTATGCGGCTTACCATTTGCATTCAGAGAATATAGAAGAGGCGAAAAAATGTTTGCAGGAGGTTTTGAGAATTAAACCGAATCATCAGCAGGCAAAACAATTATTGAATCAACTTAGATGAGAAAAATACGATTTAGAAGTACGACGATATTGAGTTTTGTAGCTGTTATTATGGCTTGTTTTATTTATCAGCAAATCTTTTCACCTTTAACTAAAAGCAGTCAAATTATTTTTGTGCCTACCGGCACTAATTTTGAAGTTTTAAAAGATACACTGAAGTCTAATGACTTACTAAAAAATGAAACCCTATTTAATTTGTTTTGTTCTAAGAAGAATTACAATACAATTCACCCGGGCAGGTATTTTATAAGTGCAGAAATGGATGCCAATTCACTAGTGAATATGTTGAGGTTAGGGGCTCAAAAGCCCTTAAACATCATTTTTAACAATACCTCAACGATTCAGGATATGGCGGGTAAATTATCTTACCAAATAGAAGCCGATTCACTTGCTTTGATTGAAACCTTTACGAATGAGATGTTTTATGCTACTTATGGTTTTAATGAAGCTTCAATACGCAAACTTTTTATTCCGAATACTTATGAGGTATATTGGACAATAACACCAATAGAGTTTTTGGAGCGTATGCAAAAGGAATACAATCATTTTTGGACAGTAGAACGGTTGGTTAAGTCAAAGAAATTAGGTTTAAATCCACATGAAATATCTGTTTTAGCTTCAATAGTTCAAAAAGAAAGTTCAAAAGCAGACGAGCAGCCTATAGTGGCCGGACTGTATTTGAATAGACTAGATCAGGGAATGAAACTGCAATCGGACCCTACGATTATTTATGCCATGAAAGAAAGAGATGGTTTTGACATCACAATTAAGCGTGTGCTTAATAAAGATCTGAAGATTGATTCTCCATACAATACGTATCGTTACAAAGGTTTGCCACCAAATCCTATTTGCATTCCTGAAATGTCTTCTTTATTGTCTGTACTGAACTATAAAAAGCACGATTATGTCTATATGTGTGCTAAGGAGGATTTTTCAGGTTATCATAATTTTACTAAATCCTGGTCGGAGCATAAAAGAAATGCGAAACGCTTTCAAAATGCTTTATCTGCTGAAGGAGTGATGCGCTAATGATATTCAAGAAAGGAGATAAAGTTGCTTTTTTAAACGAACCCTTAAAAGGAGTCGTAGTTGATTATATTGACGATTCTCATGTTTTAGTTGATTGTCAGGGGATTGAAATGGATGTTTCTGCCCAAGAATTAATACGCATTACTTACATTCCAAAAGTTGAAGGGAAACACATATTCCCTGTTAAAAAGGAAGATCGAAAAATAGATGAGTTACCTGATCTTGATAAGAATGCCAACGATTATAGTAAGTTGTCGGTAGGAGATCAGGTGAGTTTTATGAGCGATACTACACAAGGAATAATCGTTGCTATTATTAGCGATAGTGAATATGAGGTTGAAATAGAAGACGGATTTACCATTCCTGCAAATCGTTTAGAAATAGAAAAGATTCAGGTGAAGGATTTTGAAGTAGACGAAAAGGGATTGAAAAGTCAGATAAAGAAAGATTTAAACAAGGAAGCAAAACAAGAGTCCAAATCTAATAAAGAGCCCCAAAAGTTTTTTAATCACCATGAAATAGATTTGCACATAGAGAATATAACAAACTCATGGAGTGGCTTATCAAATTTTGAGATCGTAACGCTTCAACTATCATATTTCAGAAAAAGACTGCATCAGGCACTAGAAAATAACGAGGAATTTTTAGTAGTTATTCATGGTGTTGGAAAAGGAGTACTTAAACAGGAAATAGATAAGCACCTTTCACAGTTCCCTAATATTACAGTTAGACCGGCAGATGTGAAACTTTATGGTATGGGAGCTAGTGAAATAAGGATTAGTTAGTGACCAGTAAAGAGTTCTCAGTTGGCAGTTTTAAATTATCCACTGTCAATTACCCATTCATAGTACCTATTCAGCTCTCAGTCTATTCATCGACCAATTATCGATCATTCATTATTAATTATTAATTAATCCTTCGTAGTTTTGTTATGGAAAAGCTCCCGACTCTATCGCTTCTTAACAGAAGAGGAAAGTCCGGACAACATAGAGCATCATACTAGCTAACGGCTAGGCATTGTTTACAATGACAGCTAGTGCAGCAGAGAACAACCGCCTTCGGGTAAGGGTGAAAAGGTGAGGTAAGAGCTCACCAGTACTTTAAGTGATTAGAGTAGCTGTGTAAACCTTATGAGGTGAAAAGTCATGTAAACCAGGGTTTCCTTAGGGAATAAGAGTTGCTCGCTCGATCTTGGAGGGTAGACTGATAAAGATGCTTAGTGATAAGTATCGTAGATAAATGATAGGGGTCCTTTCGGGGATGACAGAATCCGGCTTATGACGGAGCTTTTCTTTTTTTTTACTCACTGACCTGTTGGCAGTTTTCAATGGTCAATTAATAATTCAAACCTCCCCTTATCGGAGTTCCATTTCCCAAAAGGAGAGTTAAGCATTTCATTCATTTTTCCACCATTTTTTAGGGCTTCTGCTTCCAGGATATGAAAATCAGAAGTTTCGTCAATCCAGAAAATACGATCGGCTATTTGAAGTGCTGTTGTCCAATCGTGGGTACTCATAATAATAGACTTACCCTCTTCCCTACTAAGTTTCTTCAAAAGAACAGCCAACTCCATGGTATGAGCCAAATCTAAAAAGGCGGTGGGTTCATCTAACAATAAAACATCGGTTTCCTGAGCCAGGGCTCTCGCTAAGATGACTCGTTGTCGTTCTCCATCACTCAGGCCTGACATCCAACGATCAACATATTCCAAAGCACCGACTTTTGATAAACTAGCTTCGATGATCGCTTCGTCTTCCTGCTTGAATTTCGCGTTCCAAGATAAATACGGATAGCGACCTGTAGCCACTACATCTTTTGCTTTCATAGTTACATCACGAAGCGAATCGGTTAAAACCACCGCCATTTCTTTTGCTTTTTCTTCTGCCGAAAAAGCCTCTAAATCTTTTCCTTTCAATAGAATCTCACCTGAAAGACGAGGCAATATTCCCATTAAGGTTTTTAATAAAGTCGATTTCCCTTTCCCATTGGCACCAAGTAAACAAATAAGTTCACCAGAATACAAATCGAAAGAAATATCCTTCAATACAGATACGCCATCATAACCTACGGAAACCTCTTTTAGTGCTATGTACTTCTTCTTATCCAAGACGATTCTTTTTTAGTAGATAATAAATCACGAATGGAGCTCCGAAAAGCGAGGTAATACTGTTGATGGGCAATACCATATCAAAGCCCGGTGCCTGAGCAATCATATCGCAAAGCAAAGCAATACATGCTCCGGTAAGTGCCACCAAAGGAATGGTAATTTTATGATCGGATTCTTCAACCCACAGACGCACCAAATGTGGAACGGCCATACCTAAAAAGGCAATTGGACCACAATAGGCTGTAACCCATGCTACTAATATTCCTACCAAATACAATAGTTGTCTGCGAATGGATTTTACGGAAACCCCTAAACTCTGTGCATAAGACTCTCCAAGCAACAGGCTGTTTAAGGCTTTAGAACGCGAGTAGGCAAAGACCAATCCCAAGACTAAAACGGGCAACATAATTTGCAAATCCAACCACTGCGTTTTAGCAAAAGAGCCCAATCCCCAAAGCACAAAACTTTGAATTTCTTCGGATCTAGAAAAGTATTGAAGCACACCCACTAAAGCTCCAGTGAGATAAGAAATCATTAAACCCAAAATCAATAAGCTTACTGAAGACCGAAAGCGTTTGGAAGCCCAGATCATAATAATAAGCACGAATAAAGAACCGATACAAGCAGCAAGAGGCACAGAAAGTAAAAAACCTCCCGAAAAAAGCAAAAGCAACAAAGCTACACCTAAGCTCGCCCCGGAACTGATTCCCAACACATAAGGTCCTGCTAATGGGTTTCGAAAAAAACTTTGCATCAACAAACCTGAAACTGCCAAAGCCGAACCTGCAAAGCAGGCAGTTAAAGCTTTAGGTAAACGATATTCAAAAATAATAGCCTCGTAAGATGGATGCGACCAATTGTTTCCTTTGAGATATTCAAAAAAATCAGACAGGGGAATCGTTACAGAACCCAATAAGATATCGGCAATGAAAATGAGCACCAGAAGAAGTGTCATCAATAGGATTCTGTAAACCGTTTTATTCATCCGCCAAAGGTTTGTAATATTTTAATGCACTGTTTGGTAAAATTTCCGGATGAAAAATTACAATTAAATCCGCTAATAGATCATCTACCTGAAGTAAGCCCGATTCCCAATAATCATTTCCACCAAAATCACTTATGCGCGCATTGTTATTAAAAGCTTTTTTATTCTGAAAAGCCTCAAACAGATTCATATCGGGCAACTCTTTTCGAACTTCTGCATAGGAAGCGTAAGCTCCCGTATTAATCCAATAATCGCTATCATAAGCCTTTTGGTAAACAAGCTCCCAATCGATAGGAGTGCTATTGGTTTTCTGAAGTGTGTCCCAGGGATAATAGCCCCCGGCATCTTCAATTAAATGTGCCGAATAACTCAAGCCTCCCGGCATGTGCCATTGTTCTTTAAAAGGCATGTTAATGAGTATCTTAGGTCGAAAAGCCACATCTACCGTAAGCTCTTTCAAGTTTTCATAGTTTGTTTTGATAGATTCAAAAATAGAATCTGCCTCAGCTTCTTTATCGAAGAAACAGGCAAAAAACCTGATCCATTCGGCTCTTCCCAAAGGTTGTTCTTCGAGGTATTCGTAAGCATAAGCAAAGGTAATGTTCGGATACTTCTGCTCTATTCCAGTCGTATTCCCTTGCCAACCAAAAGAATAAATCAAATCGGCCTGAGCCATTAACAGGGCTTCGTGATTTATTTTCTCCACACTTCCCAACTCAGGCATATCCCTACGTTCCATCTCTTTACGAATGGACTCTGAATAGATGTAATCCTTTTCGTCTACAGCAACTAAATATTCTTCTAAGCCCAAAGCTTCGATGTATGCAACATACACCGATGACAATGAAGCCAATCGTTTTACAGGGGTTTGAATAAAACCTTCTCTTACTTCATTCGATAGGTAATATCTGTGTAGTGTATCTTTTCGATCGGGCGAAAAAACCAAAAGCTCTTTGTGGTCTTCGTAATAATTGACTGCAAATCCGGTAGCGTAGTGAATTTCTAAACTATCGATTCGTTTAGATGAAGTCACTACTCCTTTTTTTACTTGTTGCTGACAAGAAAAGAATACAAAACTCAATATTATGGCTAATACACTTCTCATGGTTCGATAAAATCAAATTCGGAAGGAATCATTCCAACCTCCCACTCGTCTAATAAATTACTTTGCAAATCGTACACCCAAACAGTTCCTTTCTGTACGTAATTTATGACATCGGCTATGTAAATCTTATCTTCATGTACAGAAAGGCCGTAAAACAACTTGCCTTCAGCAGGAATGATAGGTTTAGTGATCAAATCATCCGTAAATTCATTGATGTGCCATACGCCATTCGATAAGAAATAGACATCGTGTCCGGCATCACTTACAAATAAGTCGAATGGATTCTCTCCTTCAAAAGTATGAGAATACAAAACATTTAAAGTCTGTGGTTCCATACAAAGCACCACTCCTACTCCATTGTTTTCACCACAAACCCACAAACGATCTTGATTGTCTTTTTTTAAGCTGTTTATGGAAGTTGAAACCGGAATGCTATCTACAATGGTATCTTCATTACTGTCGATCACATAGATCTGATTGAATTCTAATACAGCCACATAAACCAAATTATCAATCTGTACCATTTCTTCAGTTCGGCTCTCGCAATAAATGTAAGAAGATATCTCATTTGAATTGAGGTCTACCACAGCGATCTTATCCGCATAAAGGTCGGTTACATAGGCTTTGTCAGGACTTACAATTTGGATGTATCTCGGAGAAATAAAACCTGAAATGGTGTTTTGTAACTCAAAGCTGTTTCTGTCTACCACCTCTACTTTACCGGAGTTATTCAAAACCAAGTAAGCCTTATCATCACTCAAAGTAACCGACTGTAATACATCTCCCAAAGGACGCTGATTCACCCCTTGAAATACTTCTTTCAAAATAGTATCATTCTCTGCATCATAAAAGCTTACGGAAGCATTTCCCCACTGAAAGTTTCCTTCGTTGGCAATGAGGACTCCATTAGATAAAAAATGCTCTTTTTGAGGCAATGTAATCGGCTCATCACAAGATGAAACCAATACGATTAATGCGATTATGACTTGATAAACCCTCATTATCTAATAATTAATTTTTGTCGAATTTTTTCACCTAAAATCTCATATTCCAAAACATACAAACCTTTCCAACTGACATATTGTGAGAGGTAAATTTCGGTATTGAAATCTATGTCTTGTATTCTTCCAAAAGCATCAATTAGTTTCATATTTTTAATTGGAGAAGAAGAATTAAAACGCAAAACCGACTCCATAGATACCGGGTTTGGGTAAATCAAAACCTCTGAATGTTCATCAATGGATAAAAGGTTTTGGTGTATCACACCAATGGCATCTAAATCGAATCCTCCCTGCTCAAATGCTGTGGGCCAGGGCTCGTTAATTGTTCTGCCATAAGAATCGTAAGTAGCGTAAAGTGGATTTACACTTCCTACAACATCAACAATACGAATATGACTAATTGCATTGATATCTAACTCCGAATGAATACTCAATTCATTTAAATCGAATGGTGTTCCCCATTGTGCTGGGTATTTACCTGCTAAATTGTGGAGTTCCTCAGTCGCCAATAAATCGAAAGAACCCAGCTGGGCCTCTCTACTTGTTACGGATTGTGATTCAAAACGAACGAAATTCTCCCCATCGGAACTGACCTCTACAAATGCCAACTCTAAAAAATAGGCATCAAAAGCATTTTCAAAAACCGCAAAATCGTAGCCTTCTCCATCAAATAAAGTATTCTCAAAAAAGAAGCTTGCAGAGCCTCCATCACCTAAACTAAGCACAGCAGGATCAGGTACTCCATAAGCAAAGTCAATTTCACCAAATGTTACCTTACCCAAAGTCGTGTCGGCAATATTCATCCATCCACGATCAACCTCACCTTCCTCAGCCCAATTCACAAACAAAGGAGAATCCATGTGTATGGCAATACACCCTTGCTCACCAATTATGGGTGAAAACTGTGCGAATACTGTACAGTTAATAAAGAATACTATTTTAAATAGTTTAAGCATCTAGTTAAAAATTTAAAACCTGGTCACTAGTCACTAATCACAATCTTTTGAACGTAAGCACCCACTTTCACGAAGTAAATCCCACTATTCAATTCACTCACATAAACTGAATTTCCGGCTTCTACCATCGCTCTTTTCACTTGTTTACCGGACAGATCATAAACAGTCAATTCTCCGTCAACATTTACGGTGAACCGATCTTGTACCGGATTTGGATAAATTGAAAAAGGTTCAACTGCAAATTCCTTGTCACCAAGCGTATTTATGGTTAAATCGTCCATACAAAAGTAAGTCGGCGTGTACATCACAGTAGAAGATAATTCAAAACTCAATTCTGTTACGTTTCCAAGAACATTCAAGTCAAGCCAGGTCCAATCAGTTACAATGTAATCTTGTGTAGGATCTTCAAAACGATAATCTGCTAGATAAAATTCAACCGTATCGGTAACCATACCATCTAATTTTCCGATAACAGACAGTTTGAACCAGTCAGAATCGTCTCCTGTTTCACCACCAAACTTCTTGGCAAACTGATCTCCATTTAACATGGAAATCGCTGCGTAAGTACTATTGGTAATGTAAAACCCATCAATAACTTTAGTATCAAAAGAAATGGTAGCAGGATTGTCGGTGTAAGCCACGGCAAAATTTGCTCCACTGTAGGCTGCCCCAGAACTTACCCCATATTGATTTCCCCAGCCTTCCGTTAAACTGTCTGTAATACTAGAAACAGAAAACCCAGACCAGGAGGACCAGATGGTATCAAATGAATTGTAAAAACGAAACCCATCTTCCTCATACAATCCGGATAGATCTGAACCATTCCAAACTCCTGTAGAATCAAATGTTAAAGCATCAAAGTTAACTACCTGAGCAACAGAGCTCATCGATAAGCCTAAAAAGCTAATTGCAATAACTAAGGTTTTTTTCACTGTTTTATTGTTTTGGTTTAATTACAAATAAAAATTAAAATTCACTTTGAGATGTCTCCCGGGCATAGGTCTGTCTTTAACCATGCGGTAATCTGTATTCCATAAATTATTTAGCTGAATACCCATTTGCATCCGAATGGATTTCATTTGATAAGAATAACGAATACCCAGATCTGCCAATAAATAAGGTTTTAAATGGTCACTGTTGTCGGTAGCCACGTTTCTACCAGACTCTAAATGATGTTGATAATAAAGCTCTGAATTTCCTTTTCGCCAGGAGAGTTTGTGGTTTGCTTGAAGTACAGGAATGTAAACAAGCTGCTTAAAGCCGCGATCTCCAGATTTTTTTGCATTTAAATCGTTGGCCAATTGACAGGAAAACGTGTTATCATAACGAAAAATGCCCAATGAATTTTCAAATTCCAATACGGTCTCTAACTCTACTCCTTTCTGTTCTACCAATGCAATATTTTCCGGAGTCCAATACGTTCCTACTGTACTTGGCAACCAAATTATCCAATCATTTATTCGACCGAAATACCAGGAAACACCGATGTTCTTTTTTACATTTCCATTGGAGAAATCCATTCCCATTCTAAGATTGGTCATCCAACCGATCTCATCCTGCAAATCCGGGTTTCCACCGGGACGCCAATACTTATCATTCCATGTGGGTCTTTTGTACGAACGGGACCAACTCCATTCCAGATTCCAATTTTCATCCGGCTTCACTTTAAAAGCTATACTTGGCAAAAATGGGCTCAAGTCATTATTAATCACTTCCTGTCGTGCTCCTAGGACAAATAAAAATTTATCACTTACCCAATTCCGGTAATTTATTCCGCTTGCAAATCGAATTTCATTATTCCCGAGAACATCTAAATTCGTACTCTTCACTGTATCCAATTGAATACTATTCTCCAACCTTAAAACCTGATGATCGCTAAATCGCCATTGTAAATCCTGACTCAATTTGTAACGATAGCTCCTGTGCTCAGAAAACACATCTCTCAGAGAATCCTCGTAAATCAAATTAGCATGTTGATAAGCAATCTGACTATTCCATACTAAATTCTCTTTTTGATGGTGTATTTGAAATAGTAGAATATCAGATTCATCTTGCTGCTCTGCCACAGAAAAAGCTTCAGATATGCTTGGCGCAAGCTCCCGATCTGTTTCCTGATGCCAATAGCGAATGTTTGTATTCCAGTATTTATTTAATCGATAAGCGTAGGAAGTCTGAATACCTCTGCTTAAAAATGAAGCATGCTCTACTTCTCTTTTTTCGCCCTGTAAATAGGGGTCTTTAAAAGTGTAATTATTCTCAGCAGCATTGCTAAAAAGTCGTACATCAAAAGCCCTTTTCGAATTCGATATCTGTGTTTTTAATCCATACATCTGCTGCCCGAAACTACCAACAGCAACCTGAACATGAGCTTTAACCCCTTGATCGTACAGCGATGTACTTTGTAAATGAATAGAACCTCCTACAGCACCTTCTCCCAATAAAGAACTTAACCCTCCCGATTGTACATCTAGTTCATCAATAAAAAAAACAGGAATCAAAGACAGGTCTTGTTGTCCGGTGGTTAACTGATTCAGGACAATTCCATTCCAAAGAATTTGAGTGTGAGAAGCTCCAGCACCACGGATAGAGGAACTTGCCAACCCTCCGGCACCATAAGATCGAATTCGAATATGCGAAGAACCCGACAATAATGAGGCAATATCAGAATAACTATTTTTCTCTAATACCGAATCTAAAGTCAATACCGAAGAACCTACAGCCCAACGTTGCAACTTATCCTCAAACAAGATAATTTCTTTAAGCACAGGGATATCAACACTCTTTAAAGAGTCCTTCTCCTGAGCAAATAACAAAGAAGTCAAAAGACTAAGCCCTATGAATATCCACTTATTCATAAATTCATTTACACAGGCAAAAAAGCATAGAAATGCGTTAGCGTTTCACATCACCTTTTCACCGAAAGTTGTGATTCCTTTACACCTAGGCAGGTCTTCTGACTTACTCTACCTTGTCGATCTTCCCGTAAAAAACAGTGACCTTTTGAATGACAAGACTCTTACAGAGCTTACAGCTGCGGGAACAGTTCAGGATTTAAACCCGATTCCCTTTTAAGGCTCAACCTGAAAGATTGTACCACCAAAGCGATGCAAAGATAAGGTAAATTAGTGAACAGTGATGAGTTGACAAACTGAAGGCTGATAGCTGAGTGATCCCCTTATTAAGGAGGGGTGCCCGGAGGGCGGGGTGGTTCTACTTCGAACGAAAACCAGAAAGCACAATGGCAGTAGCAGTTGCGACATTCAAAGAATCTATCCCAGAATTTGAGAAGGATGGGATGGTTATTTTTTGATTTGCCAAATCAAGAATTTCATCTGAAATTCCATGAGACTCACTCCCCATTAATAGAATTGATCTTTCAGCAAAATCAGTTTTATAAATAGATTCTCCATCCAGATCGCAAGCATAAATTTGATGTGTGCCTAGGTCAGTAAGCATTTGTGCCAAATCTCCATAATGAAGTTGCACGCTATTGATTGACCCCATCGCCGACTGTACGGTCTTAGGATTGTATTGGTCAACACTATCTGATGTGCATAGAATCTGTTTTACACCAAACCAGTCAGCAAGACGAATGATGGTACCCATATTTCCGGGGTCTTTTACGCCATCAAGTGCTAAGATTACTTTCTCAGATTTCACTTCAGCAAACTCTTGTCTGTCATTTTGCTTCAACACCAACAATACTTCATTAGGTGTTTTCAGCGTAGAAACCTGAGCTAAGTCTTTTTCGCTCATCTCGAAACTCTTGTCAAGCCCAACATAATTGGGGTGCTCATCAAACCAAGTTGAAGTTGCATACAACTCATTCCAACCTTTAGACGACTCAAGAATCTCCTCAACGATCTTCTTCCCCTCAACAACAAAAAGCCCCGTATTCTTACGTTCTTTCTTTCGCTGAAGACTTCTTAATTTCTTGATTTGACTTTTACTCAACATAAATGCAAAGGTTAAAAAAAGAATTCAGAAGTCAGAATTCAGGAGACAGGAGAAAAATGAAGAATCAATAATGAATTCATTTTCAAATTTTATCTAGATAGCTATCGGGATTTAACTTTCAATTTTTAACTTTCAGCTTTCAAAGAAACATTGTGATACATTTGTAAAAAATATCGATTGAAAGCCACGCTAAATATTAGACTCTTATCTTTTTTGGTTTGCATTGCAATTTGTTTCAGCAATTGTACTACAAATAAACATCTGGGTGAAAAAAAACACTTACTTACTAAAAATAGAATTGTGCAAGATGGGCATAAAGTAAGAAACAAAGAACTCTACGCACTGCTCAAACAAAAACCCAACAAAAAAATCTTAGGATTTATCCCTATTTACCTAAACATCTACAATATTACTTCCGAGAAAAACGAAAATAATATCTTCAAAAAAATAGGTGAACCACCAGTTATATTAAACCATCGTTTGGCTCGAAAGTCAGCTACACAAGTTAAACTTTACTATAAAAACAAAGGGTATTTTGATGCAAGTGTTTCCTTCGATGTTCATACAAAGAAACATAAAGCAAAAGCTGTTTATTCCATTAATAGTGGAACAGCATACAAGATTAATGAAGTTAAAATTAATCAAAAAGACGACAGTGATTTAAATAAAAGCATCCAGAAACTCTTGGATAATACTCAGATAAAAAAGGGGGAAACATATAACTTCAAAAACCTGGAAAACGAACGTTCACGCATAGCATCTCAACTGCAAAACCAAGGCTACTATCAATTCAATAAAGAATTCATTTATTTCCTTGCCGATACAAATCAAATAAAAAAAGAAGTCAATTTAGATCTAGTTGTTAAACCCTTCAAAAAAAACGAAAAGGGTACAATTATTCAGAAAGACCATAAATCTGGTATCATAGGACTTGTGAATGTTCATCTAGAAACTAAAAATTCTAAGACGGTTAACGACACTACAATTTTACAAGGAATAAATTTTATTTACAGCACAAACAAACCACCCTTCAATCTAAAAAGGCTTGCTGAAAAAATTCTATTAAAACCGGGAATTCCATACAACAAAAACTTTGTAGACAAAAGCTACCAGGTATTATCAGAATTAAAAAACTTTAAAAAAATATCATTTGAATTCTCCCCTATTAATCCCAACCAACATGACGATGTTTTAATTGCCGATATTTATTTAACACCCGGTAAAAAAATAGCTTATACCGTTGAAGTTGAGGCAACAAATAACCCCGAACTAAATGACGGTATTTCAGGATCTGCTTCTTTAAGTCATTACAACATTTTTAAAGGGGCCGAACATTTGCAATTAACATTTAAAGGCTCTAAGAATTTCATCAACACAGGGGAAAATGGATTTATTATGAATCTTACCATTCCCAGCTTAATAAGTCCTTTAAAATTAAATCGGATTCTAAATAAAAATTCAAGAACAAAAACTGTTTTGACAGCTTCTGCAACAAAACAACAGCGCCCGGAATTTACCAGAAATAGTGTTACAGGCAGTTACACTTATCAATGGAAAACAAGACAAAACTACCAACATAAGCTATCTCTTTTTAACCTTAGTTATGTCAACTTTCAAGGAGATTCTGCTGATTTGAGCAATATTTCGGAATACCTGATAGCCAAAAATTATTCCAGTCATTTGATTCCAACAAGCTCTTATACGCTCAGCTTTAACAATCAAAATATTAACAAACTAAAAAACCATAGTTTCTTTAGAATACACATAGAGTCATCGGGTAGTATTTTAAGACATTTAGCAGAACCCTTCAATTTCAATCAACTAAAAGATGATGAAGGGAATCCAATCCTTCAAGAAGATGGAAGCCCTACTTACGTCTTAAGTTTATGGGATAGAGAAAATAAGAAGGATGGGATTATATTCACTCAATACATTAAAACAAGTTTAGACTACAGGTATTATTGGGAAATTGATAAAAAAAACAGCCTTGCACTAAGAACTATGGGAGGAATAATTTATGCCTATGGAAATACCGAGCAGGCACCTTTTCACAAAAAATTTATTGCAGGTGGCGCCAACGATTTAAGAGGTTGGCAAGCATTTAAAAGACCCCCGGGAACACTAAGCACTACAGAAAGACGACTTTACACCGGTGGAATAAAACTCATAACAAGTATAGAATATCGATTCAACCTGATCAAAAAACTTAAAGGAGCTATATTCATGGATGCAGGAAACATCTGGGAAATTAGTGCCAACAATAGCGAAAATGAAGCTGCTAATTTTAAGTGGGATCGATTTTTAGATGAAATTGCCGTAGATGTAGGTTTTGGCTTGCGCTACGACTTCAAATATTTCATCTTACGTAGTGATCTGGGCTTCGCTGTTCGCGAGCCATACGAAAGCAAACCATGGCAATGGGAAAAAGTGAAAATTAATGATTCTCAATTAAACATTGGCCTAGGTTATCCTTTTTAAAAAAAAATTCTCCTACCCTCATAAATAATTGATTAAATTTGCACCTATAAATCTTATAAATTAAATCACAAATGAACAAAAAATTCAGTGCAGGTGTTGCTTATGGCAACCAGGTTCAAGAAATTTTTCTATATGCTAAAAAAAATAATTTTGCCCTCCCGGCAGTTAATGTTTCTTCAAATTCTACAATAAATGCAGTTATTGAAACTGCTTCGGAGCTTAACTCTCCGGCCATTATTCAATTTTCACGTGGTGGTGGACAATTCTTTTCGGGTAAATCCCTGAGTAACAAGAATGAACAATCTGCAATAAACGGATGTATTTCCGGTGCAATGCACGTACACCAAATGGCTGAACTTTATGGTGCAACTGTAATTCTTCATACAGATCACTGCCAAAAATCGTGGCTAACATGGATTGATGGTTTAATTGATGCCGGTGAAAAATACTTTAAGCTACATGGTAAGCCCCTTTTCTCATCTCATATGATCGACCTTTCGGCAGAACCTATCAATGAAAATATTGATATCTGTAAAGACTACCTTAAGAGAATGAGTAAAATAGGAATGACACTTGAAATTGAATTAGGTGTTACAGGTGGTGAAGAAGATGGTATTGACAATAGCGATGTTGATAATGCAGATCTTTATACACAACCTGAAGAAGTTGCTTTTGCTTATGCAGAGTTAAAAAAAATATCAAACAGATTTACAATTGCCGCTTCTTTCGGCAATGTACATGGCGTTTACAAACCGGGTAACGTACAACTTACTCCGATCATCTTAAAAAACTCTCAGGAATTTATTCGAAAAAAATTCAATATTTCTGGAGAAAAACCAGTAGATTTCGTGTTTCATGGAGGTTCTGGTTCTACATTAGAAGAAATTAGAGAGGCTGTTTCTTATGGCGTAGTGAAAATGAACATCGATACAGACTTGCAGTACGCTTTTACTGAAGGCGTTAGGGATTACATCCTTGAACAAAAAGACTATATCATGTGTCAAATTGGTAACCCCGAAGGAAAGGATAAGCCCAACAAAAAACATTATGACCCACGTAAATATATGCGTGCGGGAGAACTTACATTCAAGTCACGTTTAAAACGCTCTTTTGAGGACTTGAATAATGTAAACACATTAAATCAGGTATATGGTTTGGTTTAAAAGAAAAAACAAAAAAGTAATTACAGAAACCAAAGACAAAAAGGAAATCCCTGAAGGTCTTTGGTACAAATGTCCTAAGTGTAAGGTGGTCGTCTCTACAGACGAGCATCAGGGAAATTTATGGGTATGCCACAATTGCAACCACCACGAACGCGTTAACTCAAATGAGTATTTCAGTATTCTATTTGACGATAACAAATTCACAGAGCTCGATGCAAATATGACATCCAGCGACCCATTAGAATTTGAAGACACCAAAAAATATACAGATCGTTTAGAAGCAACGAAAAAGAAAACAGGCATCAAAGATGCTGTTACTACCGGTTACGGGAAGCTTAACGATATGGATATCACAATCGCCTGCATGAACTTCAACTTTATTGGAGGTTCTATGGGTTCTGTAGTTGGTGAAAAAATTGCTCGCGCTATTAAGTACTCTATCGACAATGAAATTCCATTTATGATGATTTCTAAATCGGGAGGTGCACGAATGATGGAAGCAGCATTTTCTTTAATGCAAATGGCTAAAACATCAGCACGACTTTCTCAATTGGCAGAAAAAGGCATCCCCTACGTATCAATGCTTACAGACCCAACTACAGGTGGGATTACAGCCTCTTTTGCTATGCTTGGTGACATTAATATTGCTGAGCCGGGAGCTCTAATTGGATTTGCAGGACCTCGTGTAGTAAAAGAAACCATAGGTAAAGATTTACCTGAAGGCTTCCAAACCTCCGAATTTGTTAAAGAACATGGCTTCTTAGATTTTATCGTAGAACGCAAAAATCTAAAAGAAAAAGTAGGGCAATTCTTGAAAATGACTTATTACGCTGTAGCAGAATAAAATCCGAATAAAAGATTATCTTTGCAGCTCATTTTTTTACATACATAACTAACATTAAATCAATTTAGGCATGTACCTTACATCTGAAAAGAAACAAGAGTTTTTCAAAACTCACGGAAAAAGCGAAAAAGACACAGGGTCTCCAGAAGGACAAATTGCACTTTTTACATTCCGTATCGCTCACTTAACTGAGCACTTAAAAAACAATAAAAAAGATTACGGAACTCAACGTTCACTTGTCGCTTTAGTAAGTAAAAGAAGAAAACTTCTTAACTACTTAATTAAAATTGACATTATGCGTTACAGAAGTATCGTAAAAGAACTTGGATTAAGAAAATAATCTTTCCAAACACTCTTAAAAGGCAATCATAACATTGCCTTTTTTGGTTTTTATAAGATCGCTTTTGGCAATCAGAATTTTTCAAAAAATTTAACCAATTCTTATAAAATCCATAGGTGTAAACCCTTAAAGTAAACCCAAGCCTGATTGTTAAAAGCGCTAATAAATATTGTATTATGATCCCACAAGGACTTAAACAAACCATCGACTTAGGCGATGGAAGAACAATCGAGATCGAAACAGGTCGCTTAGCGAAACAAGCTGACGGATCTGTAGTTGTACGTATGGGTGAAACCATGCTACTTGCAACAGTGGTTTCCAGTAAAGGCGCTAAAGAAGGAGTTAATTTCCTTCCTTTAACTGTTGATTATCGCGAAAAATTTGCTGCCGACGGTCGTTACCCAGGTGGTTTCTTGAAAAGAGAGGCTCGTCCTTCAGACCAGGAAATTTTAGTTATGCGTTTAGTTGACCGTGTTTTACGTCCACTATTCCCTTCTGATTATCACGCAGAAACTCAATTGATGATTCAATTGATGTCTTACGATAAAAACTGTATGCCTGATGCACTTGCAGGTTTAGCTGCTTCGGCTTGTTTATCACTCTCTGATATTCCTTTCGAAGGACCTATTTCTGAAGTACGTGTTGCACGTGTTGACGGACAATACATCGTAAACCCTAACCCGGAGCAATTAGAAGCTGCAGACATCGACCTTATGGTTGGTGCATCTATGGATAGCGTTGCCATGGTAGAGGGTGAAATGGATGAAGTTAGTGAAGCTGAAATGATCGAAGCGATCAAAGTAGCTCACGAAGCGATAAAAGTTCAATGTACTGCACAGCTTGAATTAGCAAAAGCTTTTAAAGTGGGTGCAAAAAGAGAATACTGTCACGAAGAAGCTGATGATCTAGATCTATTAGCTCAAGTGAAAGAAGCTTGTTACGACAAGTCTTATGCTGTTGCCAAAAGTGGTAACCCGGACAAACATGCTCGTAAAGAAGCTTTTGGCGAAATTAAAGAAACTTTCCTTGAAACCTTAAGTAAAGAAGATCGTCAGGAAAAAGCTTTCCTATTAGAAAAATACATTCACCAAGTAGAAAAAGATGCTGTAAGGGATGCTGTTCTTAACGAAGGTATTCGTCTAGATGGTAGAGCTACTACAGACATTCGCCCTATCTGGAGTGAAATTGACTATTTACCAAGCGTTCATGGTTCTGCCCTATTTACTCGTGGTGAAACACAATCTTTGTCTACAGTTACTTTAGGTACGGCATTAGATGTAAACAGAATTGACAATGTGACTTTCCAGGGATCAGAGAAATTCTACTTACACTACAATTTCCCTCCATTCTCTACCGGAGAGGCTCGCCCGATTCGTGGAGTAAGCCGTAGAGAAATTGGTCATGGTAACCTAGCTCAAAGAGCTCTCAAAGGAATGATTCCTGAAGAGAACCCATACACAATCCGTATCGTTTCAGAAATTTTAGAATCGAATGGTTCTTCTTCTATGGCAACAGTTTGTGCGGGTACACTTGCTCTTATGGATGCCGGTGTACAAATGACCAGACCAGTTTCAGGAATTGCTATGGGATTAATTACAGATGAGGAAACAGGTAAATTTGCTGTTCTTTCTGACATCTTAGGTGATGAAGATCACTTAGGTGATATGGACTTTAAGGTTACAGGTACTGAAAAAGGTATTACAGCCTGTCAAATGGACATTAAAGTGAAAGGATTGTCTTACGATATCCTAACACAAGCCTTAGAACAATCTAAAGGTGGTAGAATGCACATCTTAGGAGAAATTCTTAAAACGATTGACACACCAAGAACTGACCTTAAACCTCATGCTCCAAGAATTGAGATCCTTCAGGTTGCCAAAGATTGTATTGGTGGTATTATCGGACCAGGTGGTAAAATTATTCAAAAACTACAATTGGATACAGATACAACAATTACCATCGAAGAAATTGACGGACTCGGTAAAGTTGAGATCTTAGGTACGAACAAAGAAGGCATGGATGCTGCGATTGCTAAAATTAAAGAAATCGCATTTATGCCTACTGTAGGTGAAGAGTACGATGGTCGTGTAAAAAACATACAAGCTTATGGTGCATTTGTTGAAATTGCTCCGGGTAAAGATGGTTTATTACACATTTCAGAAATCGACCACAAACGCATCAACAATGTTGAAGATGTATTAAAAGTTGACGATCCTGTAAAGGTGAAGATTATTGATATTGATGCTAAAACAGGTAAGATGAAATTTTCTAGAAAAGTTTTATTACCAAAACCTGAAGCTAAACCAGTAGAATAATTTCTATTTATTTTTCATACAAATCCCCCGAGAAATCGGGGGGTTTTTTATTTTTAGATAATGTATTCGGAAACAATCATCATCGGTATTACCGGCGCTAGTGGGTCTGGAAAAACCACCTTTTCCAAAAAGCTAATTGCTTCACTTCCCAAGGAACATGTTTTACTTATTAGTCAGGATTCTTACTATAAAGATTTAAGTCATTTAACTTCTGAAGAAAGAGCTTCTCAAAACTTCGACCACCCTGACGCACTAGATCTCGATTTACTACAACAACAACTAATCGCATTAAAAGATGGTAAAAACATTCTGCAACCCATTTACGACTTTAACACACATTGCCGTTTAAATAATAAGGTACAGATTCATCCAAAAAAAATTATTATTGTTGAAGGCACCTTAATATTGTATCAAACCAACTTGCATAAGTTATATGATATTACAATTTACCTCGACCTGGATCAAAAAACTTGTCTGGAACGTAGAATTAAACGAGACATGACTGAACGTGGGAGGTCAAAAGAAAATATAATAAAACAATATAATAAATCGGTAAAACCTATGTTTAAAACCTTCATCTATCCAAATAAACAAACAGCTCAAATCATCATCCCCGGAGCAAACAACAATGAATTTACAGCCCTTATTTTAAAGAAAATAAAAAATAGTTTACAATAAATGTAACCCTTAATACTCTCTACTCGTATAATAGCTTGTATCAAATTAATTTAAATCGTCGCATATGCGCCAACTTAAGATTACCAAGCAGGTAACCAATCGTGAAACTGCATCACTTGATAAATACCTACAAGAAATAGGTAAGGTAGATCTAATTACCGCCGAAGAAGAAGTTGAATTAGCTCAACGTATTCGAGAAGGAGATCAGATTGCTTTAGAAAAATTAACTAAAGCTAACCTTCGTTTTGTTGTATCGGTTGCTAAACAATACCAAAATCAAGGTCTTTCATTACCCGATTTAATTAATGAAGGTAATTTAGGTTTAATTAAAGCTGCACAACGTTTTGATGAAACTCGTGGATTTAAATTCATCTCTTATGCTGTATGGTGGATCCGTCAATCTATACTTCAAGCATTGGCCGAACAATCGCGTATTGTCCGTCTTCCATTAAACAAAATTGGATCTATTAATAAAATTAATAAGGCTTACGCTTCTATTGAACAGGAAGAAGAACGTGCACCTTCAGCTTCTGAAATTGCAACTTTCCTTGATATGAGTGAGTCTGACGTGAAGGAATCACAAAGAAATTCAGGACGTCACGTATCAATGGATGCCCCATTGGTTGAAGGAGAAGACTCTAACCTGTACGATGTATTGCGTTCTGGTGAAAGTCCTAACCCGGATAGAGAATTACTTAACGCTTCTCTTAGCATAGAAATTGAAAGAGCTTTGGAAACACTTACACCTAGAGAAGCTGATGTTGTCAGACTTTACTTTGGTTTAGAAAACAAGCAATCATTAACGCTTGAAGAAATTGGTGAACGTTTTGACCTGACCAGAGAAAGAGTTCGTCAGATAAAAGAAAAAGCCATTCGAAGACTCAAACACGCTTCAAGAAGTAAAATTTTGAAAACATACTTAGGATAAGAAGGCTTGCGCCTTCTTTTTTTATAAATAGAAAATATGTCACATTTAATTGCTCCTTCCGTTTTAGCAGCCGACTTTGCAAACATCCAGCGCGACTTCGAAATGATTAACAAATCTGAAGCTGATTGGTTTCACAT
>Ga0208881_1000054_pt1 | contig 35653 bp, 33 predicted proteins | sample Knorr_S23_td_AAI_FD_185610 | JGI IMG/M metagenome (GOLD analysis project Ga0208881, IMG submission 185610) | Marine microbial communities from Southern Atlantic Ocean transect - Knorr_S23_td_AAIW_ad_876m_LV_B (SPAdes) (version 2) | ecosystem: Environmental > Aquatic > Marine > Oceanic | place... | reverse complement strand
TCAGCCCTGGCCGCCCGAGGCCTCCTGGACCGAGACCCTGCCGGCGCTGATCCAGGGCATCATGGCCCGCAGGTCGCTACCGACCTTCTCGATGCGGTGCTCCCGACCCTCGGCCTCCAGGCGGTAGAAGTTCTCCCGGCCACTGTGGGCCTCGGCAACCCACTCCTCGGCGAACTGGCCACTCTGGATCTCTGACAGGACCTGCTGCATGGTGGCCCTCACGTCGTCATCGATGATCCGTGGTCCGCGGGAAAGGTCGCCGTACTCGGCGGTGTCCGACACCGAGAAGCGCATGCCGCCGATGCCCTGCTCGTACATGAGGTCCACGATGAGCTTCAGCTCGTGGAGGCACTCGAAGTAGCAGATCTCCGGCTGGTAGCCGGCATCCACAAGCGTGTCGAACGCGCTGCGGACGAGTTCGGTCATGCCACCACACAGCACCACCTGCTCACCGAACAGGTCGGTCTCACACTCCTCGGTGAACGTCGTCTCGATCACGCCCGCCCGGGCACCGCCCAGGCCGTCGGCATAGGCCAGGGCCAGGGCCTTGCCGCCACCCGACGGATCCTGCTCGACGGCGATAAGGCACGGCACGCCGCCGCCCTCCACATAGGTCCTGCGCACTAGGTGCCCGGGGCCCTTGGGGGCGACCATGATCACGTCGACGTCGGCCGGCGGGTCGATCAGGTCGAACCGGATGTTGAAGCCGTGGGCGAAAGCCAGAGCGTCGCCGGCCTGCAGGTTCGGAGCGATGTGCTCCTCGTAGACCGCGGCCTGGTCGGTGTCGGGCAGCAGGACCATGATCACGTCGGCCCATGCCGAGGCGTCGGCAAGGGACCGCACGACGAGGCCGGCCTCAGAGGCCTTGGCCTCCGACGCGGAACCGTCGCGCAACCCGACGCAGACCTCGATGCCGGACTCCTTCAGGTTCAGGGCGTGGGCGTGGCCCTGGGAGCCGTACCCCAGGATCGCCACCTTCCGGTCGGCGATCGCCGAGCGGTCGACGTCGGACTCGTAGTAGATGTTTGCCACGGGATTCTCCTGGCTTGCTTGTCGGAACGGGGCTTGCTTGCTGAATCGCTGGCTGCTCTCCGGATCTGGATCTGCTGTCGGCTAGGGGCCTGCTCGTCGGCTACCGGCCGGCGTCGTCGTGGTCGTCGAGGGTGGCCAGCGCCACCCGGCCCGTGCGCTGCAACTCCACGATCCCGTAGGGGCGGAGCAGATCCTCGAACTCGTCCACCCGGGCCGGCAGGCCGACGAGGGACAACATCATGAGATCGGTGCCCACGCTCAGGACCTTGCCACCTGCCCGGTCCAGGTGTTCCACGATCTCGTCGCGGCGATCCGGCTCCGCCGAGACCGTCACCAGCATCAGCTCACGCTCCACGGCGTGGCCGGGGTGCAGCTCCCGGATCTCCACCACGTTCACCAGTTTGTCCAGCTGCTTGATGATCTGGTCGAGCGGCGCCGATTCCAGGTCCACGACAATGGTGAGCCGGCTGAACTGCTCGTCGTCGGTGGGCGCCACGGCAAGCGACTCGATGTTGAACGCCCGACGGGCGAACAACGAGGCCACCCGGGCCAGCACGCCCGACTTGTTCTCAACGGTCACCACCAGCGTGTGGTACCGGTACTCCGGTATCTGGATGTTCATCGGGGCTGGTGCTGCTGGGAGGGCGGCACCACCAGGTCGGAGTTCGTGGCACCCGACGGGACCATCGGGTAGACCTTCTCGGCCGCCGACACCCGGAAGTCGATGACCACGGGTCGGTCGTCGACCTCGTTGGCCTTGGCTATGGCCACCTCGACCTCGTCGGGGTCGTCGACCCGTATGCCTACGCAGCCCATGGACTCGGCCCACATCTTGTAGTCCGGGACGTCCTTGGACAGGAAGACCTCCGAGTACCGCTCCTCGTAGAACATCTCCTGCCACTGCCGGACCATGCCGAGGTAGGAGTTGTTGAGCAGCGCCACCTTGATCGGGATGTCCTCGACCGTCGCCGTGACCAGTTCCTGGGCCGTCATCTGGAAGCAGCCGTCGCCGTCGACGGCCCACACCATGCGGTCGGGATGGGCCACCTTGGCTCCGATGGCCGCCGGAATGGAGAAGCCCATCGTGCCCAGGCCGCCGGAATTGATCCAGGTGTAGGGGTAGTCGAACTTCCAGTACTGGCTGGCCCACATCTGGTGCTGGCCGACGCCCGAGGTGAGGATGGTGTCGTCCGGCGTGCCGTCACGCAGGCACTCGATGACGTACTGGGGCTTTAGGGGGTCGCCCGGAATCCAGGGCTCGTAGGCCAGCGGGAACCGCTCCTGCCAGCCGCTGATCCGCGACCTCCAGGCACCACGGTCGGCGTCGCCCGTGCCGTTGGCCGAGAGCTCGGCCACGAGCGCCTCGATGGCCACCCTGACGTCACCCTGGATGGCCACGTCGGGCTGGCGGACCTTGCCCAGCTCGGCCGGGTCGATTTCGGCGTGGATGATCTTCGCTCCGGTGGCGAAGCCGTCCAGGCGGCCGGTGACGCGGTCGTCGAAGCGGGCACCCAGGGCGATGAGCAGGTCGGATTCCTGCATGGCGGTGACCGCCGTGAAGTTGCCGTGCATGCCCGGCATGCCGAGGCAGAGGTCGTGGCTGTCTGGGAAGGCGCCGCGGGCCATGAGCGTGGTGACCACGCCGATCCCCGTCAGCTCGGCCAGGGCACGGAGTGCCTCGGCGGCCCGGGCCTTGAGGATGCCACCGCCCACGTAGAGCACAGGTCGCTCGGCGACCCGTATGAGCTCGGCTGCAGCCGAGATGGCCGCCGGGTCGACCTCGGTCTGCGGGTGGTAGCCCGGCAGGTCGATGGTGACGTCGTCGGTCCAGGTCATGGCCGAGCGTGGGTTGCCCGGGTCCACGATGTCCTTCGGGATGTCCACGAGGACCGGGCCCGGACGACCGGTGGTGGCGATGTGGAACGCCTCCTTGATGGTCCGGGGGATGTCCTGGGCCTCGGTGACGAGGAAGTTGTGCTTGGTGATCGACTGGGTGATGCCGGTCGTGTCGCACTCCTGGAAGGCGTCGGTGCCGATGGCACCGGTCGGGACCTGTCCGGTGATGACGACCATCGGGACCGAGTCCATGTATGCGTCGCACAGCGGTGTGACGATGTTGGTGGCCGCCGGACCAGAGGTGACCATGGCGACGCCCGGGCGGCCGGTGGCGTGTGCGTAGCCTTCGGCCATGTGGCCGGCGCCCTGCTCGTGGCGAACCAGGATGTGGCGGATCGACGAGTCGATGATCGGGTCGTAGACCGGCAGGATCGCCCCACCCGGCAGCCCGAACATGACCTCGACGCCCTCGTTCTCGAGGGCGCGGATCAGGGCTCTACCGCCGTCCATCTGTTCTGTGGCCATTGGATTCTGACTTTCGGGGAATCGGGACGAAAAACGAAACAACCTCCCGCTACGGGAGGTCGAGGCACGCAACTGTCGCGCGTGCCTACGGCAGTACCGCTACCTCATGGGCAAGGGGAGTGGGAAACGGCTGCATGGTCCGCAATTATGCGCCGGTGCGCCCGGTGACCACAACCTGTCCCGCCGATCATCGCCGAACCTGTGCTCCCGCCACCCTGACTTGATCGGCCACCATGGGGGCGTGCGCAGCGGTGTTCAACCCGGTTCGTTCGACCCTCCGACCCTGGCTCACCTCGCGATCGCCGACGCAGCCCGGCGCCGCTGGGACCTGGACCGCGTGGTCTGGGCCCTGTCGCGTGACCCCCTCGGCAAGGAGCGGGGTGGCCGGACGACCGTGGAGGCCCGGCGGGCCGTCCTCGACCGGGTGGCCGACGACCACGCCTGGCTGGAGGTCGTGGTCAGCGACGCCCGCCTGGTGGCCGACCTGACCGCTGGGCACGACGTGGTGGTCATGGGAGCCGACAAATGGCACCAACTGCACGACCCGGCGTTCTACGGAGCTGAGACAGACGGGGTTGAGGCAGACGGAGCCGAGGCGGCAATGGCCGACGCCCTGGGTCGCCTGCCTACCTGTGCCGTGGCGCCCCGCGACGGCCTGCAAGTCCCCGCCGAGGTGCGCCTCGATGTGGCTGCGTGGGTGGCCCGCCAGTCGTCGACGCTGGCCGTGGACACGGCACCTTGGATGATGCTCTCGGCCGCCCGGGCATCCGGCCTGTGGGCCGACGGCACGTAGACGCAGGCGGCGCGACTACCTGGCAGTAGCTACCCGCCACGGGGCGGCGTGGCTACGCCTGGGTGACGGCACCCTTCTCGGCCCCCTGGGCCAGAGCGGCGTACTTGGCCAGGAAGCCTGAGGTGTAGCGGGGCTCGAACTCCTTAAGGTCCGCGCGACGCTGCTCGAGCGTGGCCTCGTCGACCAGCAGGTCAATGGCGTGGCTGCGGACGTCGATGAGGATGCGATCCCCCTCGGCGACCAGGGCGATCGGGCCACCGTCCACGGCCTCCGGCGCCACGTGGCCCACGCAGAACCCGTGGGTTCCACCGGAGAACCGCCCGTCGGTGATGAGCGCTGCGTCGTCGCCGCGCCCGGCGCCCTTCATCGCACCTGTGATGGCCAGCATCTCGCGCATGCCGGGGCCGCCCTTGGGACCCTCGTAGCGGATGACCACGACGTCGCCGGCCTCGATGCGGTCGGCCAGCACGGCCTCCATGGCCAGGTCCTCGCCGTCGAACACCCGGGCCCGGCCCTCGAACCGGTCGAAGTCAAGTCCGGCCACCTTGACCACCGAGCCCTGCGGTGCCAACGAGCCCCGGAGGATGGCGAGTCCGCCCACCGCGTTGATCGGGTCGTCGAAGGCGTGGATCACGTCCCCGTCGGGGGCCGGCACGTCCAGCATTGCCAGGTTCTCGGCAACCGTCCTACCCGTGACGGTGACCTCGTCGCCGTACAGCAGTCCCTCGTCCAGAAGCATCTGCATGACCACCGGGACCCCGCCGATGCGGTCGATGTCGACCATGTGGTACTTACCGTGGGGCTTCGTGTCGGCCAGGTGCGGAACCCGGGCTGCCACACGGTTGAAGTCCTCCAGGTCCAGCTCGAGGTCTGCCTCGAAGGCGATGGCCATCAGGTGGAGGACGGCGTTGGTCGATCCGCCGAGGGCCATGACCACGGCTATGGCGTTCTCGAACGCACCCCTGGTCATGATCTGGCGGGGACGGATGTTCTCGCGGAGCAACTGCATGACGGCGGTGCCGCTGGCGTAGGCGATGTCGGACCGACGGACGTCGATGGCGGCTGCCGAGGCCGAGCCGGGCAGCGACATGCCTATGGCCTCGCCGACGGCAGCCATCGTGTTGGCGGTGAACATCCCTGCGCAGCTGCCGATGGTGGGGCAGGCGGCGCGCTCTATGGCGAGCAGTTCGGCGTCGTCGATGCCGCCCACGGCATGGGCGCCGACGGCTTCGAAGACGCTCACGATGTCCAACTTCCGGCCGTCGGGGTGCTCGCCGGGCATGATCGAGCCGCCGTAGACGAAGACCGACGGCAGGTTGATGCGGGCGGCGGCCATAAGCATTCCGGGGAGCGACTTGTCGCAGCCGGCGAAGCTGACGAAGGCGTCAAGCCGTTCGGCGTGCATGACTGCCTCGACCGAGTCGGCGATGATCTCGCGGCTGACCAGGCTGGCGCGCATTCCCTCGTGGCCCATCGAGATACCGTCGCTGACCGCGATGGTGTTGAACTCCATCGGGAAACCGCCGGAAGCGGTGACGCCCTCCTTGCAGCGCTTAGCGAGCACTCCGAGCGGCAGATTGCAGGGGGTGACCTCATTCCACGACGAGGCGACGCCGACCTGGGCCTTGTCGAAGTCGTCCTCGGTCATGCCGACGGCTCGCAGCATGGCCCGGGCGGGAGCCCGGTTGTCGCCGTCGGTGACCTCGTGCGAACGGGGCTTCATGGTGGACCGGCCTGTGGAGTCACTCATGCGAAGCAGGCTAGAGGCGGGCAGGGTCCACGGCGTCGGCGGGACCTACGATCACGCCGTGCGCCCGGTTGACCGAGAACTGCTGCGGCTGGCGGTTCCGGCGCTGGGGGCGCTGCTGGCGGAGCCCCTCTACGTGCTCGCCGACACAGCGGTGGTCGGGCACTTGGGCACCGCCGAGTTGGGTGGCCTGGCGGTCGCCTCGGCGGCGCTGCTGTTCGGCTACGGGATGTGCATTTTCCTCGCCTACGGCACCACAGCGGCGGTGGCCCGGCTGACCGGCGCCAGCGAGGACCGTCGGGCCGCCCACCAGGCAGTGCAGGGCCTTTGGCTGGCGCTGGTGCTCGGCGTAGTCCTGGCGCTGCTCGGTGCCACATTCGCCGATCCCCTGCTGGGCCTGCTGGGCGCAGACGGCGAGATCCTGGCCCAGGCGGGCACCTACTTCCGGATCAGCCTGCTGGGGGCCCCGGCGATGCTTATGATGCTGGCGGGTGTCGGCTACCTGCGTGGCGTCAAGGACACGGTCCGTCCGCTCTGGGTGGCGGCGGGCACGGCGCTACTGAACCTCGTGCTCGAAGTGGTCCTCATCTACGGGTTCGACCGGGCCATCGGAGCATCGGCGGCCGCCACGGTCGTGGCCCAGTGGCTGGGCGCCGGCTGTTACCTGGCCTGGATCGGCCGCGGGGTCCGAGGCCTCGACGTGTCGCTGGCACCCGACCTGCGGGTCATCGGGCGCCTGCTGAGTGTGAGCGCCGAACTCATGGTCCGCAACCTCTCCCTGACCGGCACGTTCCTGATCGCCACTGCTGCGGCGACCCGGATCGGCGACGTGGATGTGGCCGCCCACCAGGTGGCGTTCCAGATTTGGATGGTGCTGGCGCTGTCGATGGACGCCGTGGCCATCGCCGCCCAGGCCATGGTCGGCAACCTGCTCGGTGCCCACGACCCCGACGGCGCCCGGTCGGTGGGGAGGCGTGTCATCGGCTGGTCGATCGCCATCGGCGCCGTATTGGGGGCAGCAGTCGTCGCTGTGCACGGGGTGCTGGGCCAGGTGTTCTCGGCGGACGACGCCGTGGTCGCCCTGGCGGGATTCCTGCTGCTGCACGTGGGCCTCATGGCGCCGTTGTCGGGCGTGGCGTTCGCCCTCGACGGCATCCTCATCGGAGCCGGTGACCAGCGGTTCCTGGCCAGGGCGATGGTCGGCGCTGCCGCGGTGGCAGTACCGGTAATGGTGGCGACCCGGCTGGCTGGCCTCGGGCTGGGCCCGCTATGGGCTGGGATCTGGGCCTTCATGATCGTCCGGGGGCTCAGCCTGGGAGCCCGCTTCCGCAACGACCGTTGGCAGGTGCTCGGCGTCGGCTCCTGAGCACGGCGACGCTAACCGCCCAGAACGACCGAGGGGTCGGGTATGAGGTCGCGGGCCAGCCACTGGAAGACCCGCCAGCCGATGGTGTCGCAGTCCAGGGCAACGGCGGTGTGCTTGGCGGCGTCGTTGGAGATGGGCTGCGGGTCGGTGGCCTTGACGTGAACCTCGGCGACCCGTTCGGCCAGGACGAACAGCCCGACGGCCTCGCCGGGCGATGCGCCGCCGGTTAGGAGGCCATGGTTGCGCAGGATGCAGAGCCGCGTGGCGCCCATGGCCTCGGCGATGGCGTGGCCGCCGGCCAAGGTGTCGACCTCGACGTCCTCTCCCGGGTAGATCGACTGGTCGTACACGAAGACGCACGACTCCTGGGAGATCGGCCAGAACGGTTGCACGTTGGCCGCCCACGGGGTGCCGTACTGGGTGTGGGTGTGTGCGGCGGACACGAGGTCGGGGCGGGCGTCGAGGATCGGCCAGTGGATGTTGTGTGCGGCGTAGTTGATACCGCCGGCGGTGGCGCCCTCGACCACCTCGCCGTCGGGCCCGACCAGGCAGAGGTTGTCGACCGTGGCCGCCCAGAACGGGATGCCGTGGGCGAGCACCCAGAAGTGGTCGAGCCGTTCGGGGTCGCGTGCGGTGATGTGGCCGTCGCCCAGTTGGCCCCAGCGCATTGCCGAGAAGATGCGGTAGCCGATGGCGACCTCCCACTTGCGTAGCAGCCGCAACTCGTCAGGATCGGTGGGCACCGGTACGTCGACCCCATAGCCGATGACCGGGTACTGGTCGAGTTCGAGTGCCATCGTCAGCCTCCCTGCTTGGCGGCGCGTAGGGCCAGCAGTTCGTTGACGATGCGGCCGTCGGCCTGGCCCTGGGTGGCCCGCATAACATGGCCGACGAAGAAGCCGGACTTCTTCCTGCGTTCCCTGTCGTCGCCGCCGACGAACCCGGCCCAGTCGTCGGGGTGCTCAGCGATGAGCCGGTTGACCAGAGCCTCGAGTTCGGACGTGTCCATGGCCTCGAAGCCGTGGGAGGCGGCGTGTGCAATGGGGTCGCCCCCCGTGGCGACAAGGTCGGCGAGCACCGTCTTGGCCTGGGTGGCCGTGAGGTCGCCACCGGTCTCCATGGCAACCAGTGCGGCGAACGATCCGGCGGTGAGCAGGCCCACCCCGTCGGCCAGGTTGTTCTCCAGGTGCACCAGCACTCGGCCGGCGTCGGCTCCCGCGCCGATGGTGGCCACTGCCAGGTCGTCGAGGCCTCGCTCGACGGTCAGGGCGGTCGCTCCGGTGTCCACGCCTGCAACAGCGGCAAGGCGATGCCGCCGCTCCCTTGGCAGCAACGGCAGGGCGGACCGGATTTCGGCGATCCACTCCTCGGAAGGCTCCACCGGCATCAGGTCCGGTTCCGGGAAGTAGCGGTAGTCGAAGGCCTCCTCCTTAGACCGCAGCTTGTGGGTCCGGCCCTCGTCCTCGTTCCAGTGCCGAGTCTGCTGCTCGACCCGCTCCCCGGAGGTGACGATGTCCACCTGGCGGCGGGCCTCGTACTCGATGGCCCTCCCCAGGGACCGCAACGAGTTGATGTTCTTTACCTCGCAACGGGTGCCCAACTCGGCCTGGCCCACCGGGCGCACCGACACGTTGCAGTCCACCCGCATCGACCCCTCCTCCATCTTCCCGTCGGAGGCTCCGATGGCGATCAGGATCGAACGCAGTTCGCTGACGTAAGCCCTGGCGTCCTCGGACCCCCGGAGGTCGGGCCTGCCGACGATCTCGATGAGCGGCACGCCGGCACGGTTGTAGTCGACCAGGGAATGTCCGGCCTCGTGGATCCTGCCTCCGCCACCCACATGCGTGCTCTTGCCGGTGTCCTCCTCGAGGTGTGCCCGCTCGATTCCGATCCGGCGGCCGTCGGCCAGTTCCAGCCAGCCCTCCCCGTTGATCGGGAGGTCGTACTGGGAGATCTGGAAGTCCTTCGGCATGTCCGGGTAGAAGTAGTTCTTGCGGGCGAACACCGACCTCTGGATCCGGCAGTTCAGGGCCAGGCCGACCCGAATGGCCAACTCCACGGCATGGCCGTTGAGCACGGGCAGCGAGCCCGGCAGGCCCAGCGACACCGGGTCGATGTTGGTGTTGGGATCGCCGCCGAACCGGTTGGGCGCCCCGCTGAACATCTTGGTGACCGTGGCCAGCTCGGCGTGGACCTCCAGGCCGATGACGGTCTCCCAGCCCGGAACGATCTCGGGAGCCCCGGTCACGATGAGGCTCCGGGCGGTGCGGCCGCCTCGAGTACCGCAGCAGCCCTGAACATCACCGGTTCGCCCATGGCCGGTGCCAGGACCTGCACGCCTACCGGCATTCCGTCGTCGCCGACCCCGAACGGCACCGACATGGACGGGTGGCCGGCGAGGTTCGACGGGATGGTGCAAACGTCGTTGAGGTACATGGTCATAGGGTCGGCGGTCTTCTCCCCGATCGGGAAAGCCGTGGTGGGCGCCGTCGGGCTGAGGAGCAGGTCGTAGGTCCCGTAGGCCATGGCGAAGTCGTTCACGATCAGCGTCCGGACCTTCTGGGACTTGCCGTAGTAGGCGTCGTAGTAGCCCGCCGACAGGGCGTAGGTGCCGAGCATGATCCGACGCTTGACCTCGTCGCCGAAGCCGGCGGTCCGGGTGGCTGTGTGCATGTCCCCCGAGTTCGGGGCATCCACCCGCAGGCCGAACCGCACACCGTCGTAGCGGGCCAGGTTTGACGAGGCCTCGGCCGGGGCGATCACGTAGTAGGCCGACAGGCCGTACACCGTGGACGGCACCGACGTGGTCTCGACCGTGGCTCCGGCGGCCTCCAGGGCGGCGGCGGCCTCGCCCAGGCGGGCCCGGACGTCTCCGGCGATGCCCTCCAGGCCGTCACCCGAGAGCTCCTCGATGATGCCTATCCGCATTCCCTCCACGCCACGGTCCAGCACGGACGTCAGGTCGGCCGCCGCCCCGGGAATGGACGTGGAGTCCAGCGGATCGTGCCCGCCGATGACCTCCAGAAACAGGGCAGCGTCAGACACCGTGCGGGCGAACGGCCCGATCTGGTCCAGGCTGGAGGCGAAGGCCACCAGGCCGTAGCGGGAAACCGCCCCGTATGTGGGCTTGACACCGACCACGCCACAGAGGGCGGCCGGCTGGCGGATCGACCCACCGGTGTCGCTTCCCAGGGAGAGCGGCACGAAGCCGGCTGCCACCGCCGCGGCCGAACCACCCGACGAACCGCCTGGGACCTTCGTGGTGTCCAACGGGTTGCGGGTGGCGCCGAAGGCCGAGTTCTCAGTCGAGCTGCCCATGGCGAACTCGTCGAGGTTGGTCTTGCCGACCAGGACGGCGCCGGCGGCGGCGAGCCGCTCCACGACCGTGGCGTCGTACGGGGGTCGCCACCCCTCGAGGATCCGTGAGGAGCAGGTGGTCGGCACCCCGCGGGTGCACATGTTGTCCTTGATGGCCACCGGTACGCCGGTCAGCACGCCCGGGTCCTCACCGGCGGCGACCCTGCGGTCGACCTCGTCGGCGGCGGCCCGTGCCTCGTCGGCCAGCACCAGGTTGAAGGCGTGGATCTCCGGCTCTCCTGAGCGGATGGCCGCCAGGTGCTCGTCGACCACCGACCGGGCCGAACGGTCGCCGGATCGGACGGCCGCGGCGAGGGCACGGCCGCTCACGACACCTCCCCCAGCACCGGCGGCACCCTGAACTGCGCCTCCTCGACCGAGGGAGCGGCGGCCAGCACCTCGTCCCGGTCACTGGTCGGTCCCTCGACGTCGGCCCGGAAGACGTTGACCAGTGGAAGCGGGTGCGCCGTGGGCTCCAGGTCGGAGAGATCCAGGGCGTCGAGGTCGGCCGCGTGGTCGAGCACGTCGGCAAGCTGCAGGGTGAAGGCGTCCAACTCGTCGGCGGTCAGCGAGAGCCGGGCCAGGTCGGCCACATGGGCCACGTCGTCGCGTGTTATCCGTTCTGTCATCGGGCGGCCACGCTACGGGTTCAGCCGGAACCGACCACGAGGGTGACCTCGACGTCGGGCATTCCACGCCTTGCCGGCGGGGGATCCTGGGAGACCACCACCAGGGCGGCCCGGTCGACAGGGGTCCCATCGGTCGACTCGGGCAGGCCCACGACCACGACGTTGCGGAACCCCGACACCTGCAGCCGGCTCTCGGCCGCGGCCAGGGACAGCCCCTCCAGCGCAGGAACGGCCCGCTCGGCCGCCCCCAGCGATATGACCACCCGGACGTCGTCGCCCACGACCACCCGCGTACCGGCCACCGGCTCCACCCTGGAGACGCGACCGGCCGCCACCCACTCGTCGTGCTCCTCTCCCATGGTCGGCGCCAGTCGTAGGGCAATCAGCTCGGCCACCACGTCGGCCGGCATCATGCCGACCAGGCCCTGGGGCACCACCCGGGGCAGGGGTCCGTCCGAGACCAGGAGGTCGACTGCATCGCCCCTCGGGACTGTGTCACCAGAACTCAGCACCTCCAGCACAACGCCGGCGACCACGTCCTCGTTGTTGACGCGGGTCACCTCTCCGGTTACGAGGCCGGCGTCGACCAGCAGGCGGCTCGCCTCGGACAGGCTCACGCCCACCAGGCCAGGCGGTATCGACTGGCGCTCGGATCCGAGCGAAACCTCCAGCACCACCGTCTCGCCCGCTGCCAGGCGGGTACCTGCCGGGGGCTGCATGTCGAGCACCTCACCGGCGCTGGTGTCGTTGCGCCTGACGTCGAGCCTCTCCACCAGCCAGCCCAGCTCGGTGAGCAGGGACCGAGCGCTGTCACCCGACGAGCCCACGAGGGTGGGCAGGGCCCGCTGGGTGGGTCGGCTGACCTCCCTTACGAGCATGCCGCCGACGGCGGCCACCACGATGAGAAGGGCGGTCAGCAGGACACCGGTCCAGCGCCGACGGCGGCGGACCGGCCGGGGCGCCGGTGACACGGGCTGGGAGGGGAACACGGTCGGTGCTACACGGTCCGACTCGCCCGGCATCGGGGCGGCGCCCACCTCGCCTGGACCGACGAGTGGCAGCGGCTCGGGTCGGGCCATCCTCCCGGCGATGTCCAACAGCATGCGCCCCAACTCGCGGGCCGTGGGACGGTTCTCAGGCTCGGCGGCGCCTGCATGGGCCACCACCGGGACGAGGGGGCCCAGCGTGTCGGGAATCGGCACGTCCCGGCCGACGCGGGCGCTCAGGGTGCCCTCGAGGGTGTCGGCCACGAACGGGAGGTGGCCTGTCACCCCCTCTACCATGCACAGCGCCAGGGCGTACACGTCGGATCGGCCGTCCAACGCCAGGCCCTGGGCCTGCTCCGGCGAGGCGTACCGGGCCGTGCCGATCACCCCACCGCCGCCGTACAACTCACGGCTGGCCGCCCCGGTGAGGGCCTCGGCCAACCCGAAGTCGGCGACGCGGAGGCGTCCGTCCTGTCCGAACAGGAGGTTGGCCGGCTTGACGTCCCGGTGGACGATGCCCTGTCGGTGGGCGTGGTCCAGGGCCCTGCAGGCCTCGAGGGAGACCATCAGCATCTGCGACGGGCTGAGGGTGCGGCCCGACGAGAGGATGCTCCGGAGGCTGCCGCCACCCAGGTACTCGGTCACCAGGTAGGCCTGTCCGTCGACCCCCCAGTCGTAGATGGACACCACGTGGGGATCGGCCAGCGACGCCACGAGGCGGGCCTCGGTCCGGAACCGCTCCACGAACGCCTCGTCGCCGACCAGCGAGGAATGCAGCACCTTGACCGCCACCTGCCGACCCAGCGAGAGGTCGTCGGCCAGGTAGACGGTGCCCGAACCGCCGGTTCCGATGGCGTCGCCCAGGCGATACCGCCCGCCCAGCAGTCGGCCACCCATGCCCTGTTGGGGCGAGCCAGCCGACCCTGATGTCCCGGTAGGGGCGCTGGCGGTGAACCGGGGATCGCCCCCGAACGGTCCGTCGGTCACGTCCTGAGGCTACCCGTGGGAGCCCCGTGGATAGCCTGCACCGGTGACTCGTCGGAACGCACTCGTGATCAGCGTGCTGATGGGCCTTGGGGTGGGCATCCTGGTGCTGACCGCCATGCTGCCCAGCGAGAATCCCGGCGACCTGGCCGTCGACACCAACCCGGCCATCAGCGAGCTGCTGCCACACCGGGGAGACACCGTGCTCCCGCAGGCCAACGTCGGCGTGATCCTCACCGCCGGATGGGCCGGCGAGATCCTCCACATCGGCGGAACGCCCATCCCGCTGGACCAGCAGCGGATCCAGAAGGCCCTCAACTCGGTAATATTCCGGCCCGACGCCGGGCTCGTCCTGGACCGGCTCCCGGCCCAGGACGTCTGCACCACCGTCCGCTACTGGCCGGTCCGCAACCCAGACCGCACAGCCACCATCGACTGGTGCTTCCGGGTGGACGGCTGACCCGGACAACGCGCCCCGCCCCAGTCCTGGATCACTCCGATGCGCCAGGCGTTCTCCCCTGGTCGGGGATCTCTCCGTCGGCCAGCAGGCGCTCGAAGGCCGCCTCGTCCAGGATCGGCACACCGAGGGCCTCGGCCCTGACCGACTTGGACCCGCCACCCTCGCCGGCGACCAGCGCCGTGGTCTTCGCCGAGACGCTGCCCGGTGACCTTCCACCCCGGGCCACGATCGCCGCCCTCGCCTCATCGCGGCTGTAGCCGTCCAGCGTTCCGGTCACCACGATGGCCATGCCGGCCAGCACCGGGGCCACGTCGGCGCCGACCGCCGGTCCGGTGTCGGCTACGAGGCTCACGCCGGCGGCCCGAAGGCTGGCCAGCAGGTCCCGGCTGGACGACTGGCGCAGCCATTCGTGGACGCTGGCCGCGATGATCGGGCCCAGGCCGTCGACCGCCTCCAGGTCGTCGACAGAGGCGGCCAGCAGACCGTCCAGGTCGCCGAAGGCCGAGGCCACCACATCGGCCACCGTCGTCCCGACGTGTGGAATGCGCAGCCCGAACAGCAGCCGTCCCAGCGGTCGTCCCCGGGAGGCCTCGACGGCCCTGCGGAGGTTCCGGACCGACGTCTCGCCGAACCCGTCGAGGGCGCCAATGCGGTCGTAATCCAGCGTGAACACCCCGGCCACGTCCTCCAGGATGCCCTCACCGACGAACAGGTCGACCCGCTGCTCGCCGAAGCCCTCGATGTCCATCGCTCCCCGGGATGCGAAGTGTTCGATGCGTCCCCGGACCTGTCGGGGACAGGCATGGTTCGCGCAGAACGTGGCCGCCTCACCCTCCGAACGAACGAGCGGTCCGCCACATGCAGGACACGACGTCGGGAAGGACCAGGCGGGCAGCCCTTCGGGCCGCTCGACCAGCACGGGACGCAGCACCTCGGGGATGACGTCACCGGCCTTGCGGACCACCACCATGTCCCCCGGGCGGACGTCCTTCTCGCGGACCTGGTCGGCGTTGTGCAGGGTGGCCGCGGCAACCGTTGACCCGCCCACGAACACCGGCTCGAGTCGGGCGAACGGGGTGGCCTGGCCACCGGGGCCGATCGACACCTCGATGTCCAGCAGGCGGGTGGTGCGCTCCTCGGGCGGCAGCTTGAAGGCAACGGCCCAGCGGGGAGCCCGGGCGGTGAACCCCAGTCGATCCTGCAGCCCGAGGTCGTCGACCTTCACCACCACCCCGTCTATCTCGTAGTCCAGGTCGTGGCGGGAGGCCGCAACCAGCTCCACGTGGGCCACGACCTCGTTGAAGTCGGCGAAGCGCTCCATCCGGTCGTTCACCGGCAGGCCAAGGGTGGAAAGCCAGGCCAGGGTGTCGCCGTGCGACCCCAACTCGGGCCCACCGACCACCTCACCCAGCTGGTAGGCCCAGAACGAGAGGTCCCGGGTGGCGGTCACCGCTGCGTCCTTCTGGCGGAGCGAGCCGGCAGCCGTGTTGCGGGGGTTCACGTAGACCTTCTGGTCGGCCGCCTCCTGCGCGGCGTTCAACGCTGCGAAGGCGGTCAGGCCCATGTAGACCTCGCCGCGCACCTCCACCACCGGAGGGGCGCCGTCGGCGAGGCGTACGGGAACGTCTCCGATAGTCCGGACGTTGGCCGTGACGTCCTCGCCTGCACGACCGTCGCCGCGGGTTGCCGCCTGGACGAGCACCCCGTCCTCGTAGCGGAGCGACACGGCCAGGCCGTCGAACTTCAGCTCGCAGGCCCAGGCCGGGACCCCGTCGCCTCCGAGGCCGTCTCCTAGGCGTCGTAGGACCCGTTCGGACCATGCCCGCAACTCCTCGACGCTGAAGGCGTTGTCCAGCGACCGCATGGGCACCCGGTGGACCACCTCGTCGAAGGTGGACCGCCCAGCGCCCGCCACCCGCTGGGTCGGCGAGTCGGCGGTGACCAACCACGGGTGGCGGTCCTCCAGGCCACGCAACTCGACCAGCAGGGCATCGAAGTCGGCGTCCGGGATATCTGGAGCGTCGTCGACGTGGTAGCGCTCGTCGTGGTGGCGGATCAGCGCCCGGAGCTCGTCGATCCGGGCCTCCGCGTCGTTCACGGACCGATCCTACCGGTGGCCCGGGACGCCCTCAGGGCCTACGCGTGCCCCGACCGAGCGTCCTGTAGCTCGACCGACCGGCCCGTACCCTGACGTGGTGGCCCGTCCCTCACGCCCCTCACGCCCATCCCGGCCGTCACGACCCTCCCGATCGTTTCGGGCCTTCGTGCAGCGCAATGGCCACGACCGTGTCCCGGGTCGTGGTACCGAGCGGGCTGCCGTGGTCGCCCTACGGGTGGCGTGGCTGGTGCTTCCGGTCGCCCTCGGACCCACCGTTGCCGATGCCCTGCACGACATGGCCTCAGGCCCCCGGTCCACGGCCTCGGTGGCCCTCTGGGTCCTCTGGGCGATCGGCCTGACCGCCACCCTGGTCCCGCTTCCGGTGACCCTGACAGCGCTGAGGGTCGGCGCTCCGGCGCTTGTCGTCGCTGCGGCCTGGAGTGCCCCGGCAGGCGAGGGCGTCCTCCGGACGATGCCGGGGATGGTCGTGGCCGCCGTGGTGGTCGTAGCCGCCTTCTCGGCTCCGACGGCAGACCGGTTCGTGGACGGGGCCTCCTACGGCGACGAGCGGCGCTTCCAGCTCCGGGCCCCGGGGCCCGTCGCCCTGCTGCTGGGACCGTTGGCCACCGTGGTCGTCATCCTCGGCCTGGTCCTCGGTCCGGTGCTGCTGATCGGCCGCCACTGGGTGGCCGGAGCCGCAGCCATCTGCCTGGGCCTCCCGCCAGCCGGCCTGGCCGCCCGTGCCCTCCACCAGCTGTCCCGACGCTGGATCGTGCTGGTGCCGGCCGGGTTCGTCCTCCACGACCATCTGGCCCTGGCAGAGCCGACGCTGATCCAGCGGGCCGGCCTGGCCCGGATCGGTGCGGCGCCGGCGGACACCGACGCACTGGACCTCACCCAGCAGGCCCGTGGCCTGGCCCTGGAGGTGAGATGCCGGGAACCCCACGACGTGCTGCCCTCAGACCGGGGCCGCACGACCAGTGCCAGGGCAGTCGAGGTCCGCCCTGTCGAAGCCTTCCTCTGCTCGCCGATCCGACCCGACGTGGTGCTGGCCGACGCTTCCCGCCGACACCTACCGGTCGGCTGAGAGGCTCAGGCCCGGCGGGCGATCGAACCGCCGAGCACCTGGTCGCCGTCGTAGAACACCACGCTCTGGCCGGGCGCTACCCGGGGACGGGGCTCGGCCCAGAGCACCACGCCATCGTCCAGCACCGCAGGGTCGCACGAACCGTGGGCGCTCGTCTGCACGAGGACCCTCCCGACCACGGGCCCGTCGGCCCATGAGAAGGCCTCCAGCGGCGTGGCATCGACCATCAGGTCGTCGATCGATCCAACCGTGACCGTGGCGCCGGCGACGTCGACGTCCACGGCGAAGCGGGGTGCGGCTCCCCCCGCCAGGGCCATGCCCCTCCGCTGCCCGACAGTCACCAGTTCCACAGCGGCGACCGAACCCACCTCGGCACCCGACCCGTCGACCACCCGTCCCGGGGTGAGGGTGAGGCTGCGGCGCAGGAAGTCCTCCCGGCCATGCTCACGGGTTATGAAGCAGACGTCCTGGCTGTCCGGCTTGTCCGCCGTCCTGAGGCCGAGGTCGGCAGCCCGTTGACGCACCTCGTCCTTGGTTAGGTCGCCGATCGGGAGCAGGAGGCTGGCCAGCTGGTCCTGGTCCAGCATGTGCAGCACGTATGACTGGTCCTTCGCCGCGTCGGCGGCCCTGGCGATCCGGCGGGTGCCGTCGGGCCGTACCACCACACGGGCGTGGTGGCCTGTGGCCAGGAGGCCGAAGCCCAGCGCCCTGGCACGGTCCAGTAGGCGGCCGAACTTGACGTGGCGGTTGCACTCGATGCACGGGTTGGGCGTCCTGCCCGCCGCGTGGTCGGCCACGTAGGGGCCCACCACCAGCGAGTCGAAGTGGTCGCCGAGGTTGAACACGTGGTGGTCGATCCCCAGGGCGTCGGCCACCCGCCTGGCGTCGTCGACGTCAGACACAGCGCAGCAGCCGGAATCCGACTCGCCGCCCCAGAGGCGGAGCGTCACGCCTACAACCTCATGTCCGGCCTCCAGCAGGAGTGCGGCGGCCACCGAGGAGTCCACGCCACCCGACATGGCGACCATCACCGGGCCGTAGACCGGCTGGCCGGTCATCGGGACCCCACGGCGCGATCGTGCTCCCTGAGTCGGGCCACCGCTGCCGGGATGACGGCCAGGGCGTGGTCGACGTCGCCGTCGCAGGAGCCGTGGCCGAGGGAGAGCCGCAGTGAGCCCACGGCCGACGCCCGGTCGACGCCCATGGCGGCCAGCACGTGGGAGGGCTCCTGGGCGCCGCTGGCACACGACGCGCCGGCGCTGGCCGACACGCCGTCGCGCTCCAGCAGGAACAACAGCGCCTCGCTCTCGATGCCGTCGAAGCAGACGTGGGCGATGGCGGGCGTGCGCTGGGTGCCATAGGGGACGGTGCGGCGGCTGTCCGGTACGCCGGCCAGCAGGCCCGCCTCCAGGCGGTCCCTCAGCGCCCCCACCCGTGTGACTGTGGCATCACGATCGGCTACTACCAGGCGGGCCGCCTCGCCGAGGCCGACGATGGCCGGCACGTTCTGAGTGCCGCTGCGCCGTTCGCGTTCCTGGCCACCGCCCCGCAGGACGGGCGCCAGAGGCACGCCCGACCTGACGACCAGGGCGCCCGCCCCCTTAGGCCCCCCGAACTTGTGTCCGGTCAGGCTGACCAGCCCGGCAGCACGGCAGGCCACCGTGAGGTCGATCCAGGCGACGGCCTGGACGGCGTCGGTGTGGAGCACCGCCTCGTGAGCGCCCTCGGCCAGCACCGCCGCCACGGCATCCAGGTCGTTGCATACCCCGGTCTCGTTGTTGGCCGCCATTACCGACACCAGACGGATCCCGTCGACAGCGGAGAGCACCTCGGCCAAGGCCCCGAGGTCGATCCGACCGCCGGCATCGGTAGGCACGACGATTCCGCCGGCATCGGCCACCGGCGCCAGCACCGCCGGATGTTCCACCGCGCTGCACGCCGGCAGGCCACCGGTCGCCCGCACCACGCCGTCCACGGCCAGGTTGTCGGCCTCGGTGCCCCCGCTGGTGAACACCACGTCACCGGGCCCGGCACCCACCAGCGCCGCCACGAGGTCCCGGGCGTCGTCGATGGCCCGTCGGGCGGCACGGGCCACGGCATGGGAACCCGACGGGTTGCCGGGATGATCGGCCAGCCACGGCAGCATCGCCTCGACCACCTCGGGTCGGGCCGGCGTGCTTGCCGCATGGTCCAGGTAGGCGCCCTCCATGGGTCCGAGGCTACGACCTAACCCGCTTGGCGGGCCTGCCGGATCCGGCCATACTCCGCCGATGGACGGCTACGACGAGCGCACCTACGGCGACCGCTACGCGGAGGTATACGACCACTGGTACGGCGATGACGGTGGGATGGCCCTCACACGTATCGGCACGCCGACCGACGTGGCCAACCGAATCGCCACGCTCGCCGGGAGCGGACCGGTACTGGAGCTAGGCGTGGGCACGGGACGACTGGCCCTGGCCCTGGCGGACCGCGGGCTGGATGTCACCGGCCTGGACGCATCGGGGGCCATGCTCGACCGCTTACGGGCCAAGCCCGGATCGGAACGCCTGACCCTGCTGGAGGGTGACATGGCGGCTCCGCCGGGCCTGGCCGACGACACGTTCTCCGTGGTCCTCGTCGGCTTCAACACCTTCTTCAACCTGACTACGGTCGAGGCCCAGGCCGGGTGCATGGCATCGGCGGCCCGCCTACTGCAGGGTGGCGGTCGGTTCGTGGTGGAGGCGTTCGTGCCCGATCCGAAGCTGGCCACCGACGGCGTCTCGGCCCGCCACGTGGGCCTGGACCGGGTGCTGCTGGACGTGGTGAAGGTCGACGGGGCCGAGCAGGTGATCACCGGCCAGCGGATCGAGATCAGCGCCGCCGGCAACCGGCTATTCCCCTACGTCCTGCGCTACGCCACCCCCAACCAGATGGATGCCATGGCCTCGGCAGCCGGGTTGCGGCTCGAGGACCGCGCGGAGGACTGGCACGGCACCACGTTCGACGACGGGTCGCCGGCCCACGTGTCGGTCTGGGTGAAGCAGTAGGCCGGGTCGCCCGGGCCCGAATCGGGCGGGTCGGCTCGCCCGGGAACCGGTCGTGTCAGTCGGCTCGCCCGGTCAGGAGCGGCAGGTCCAACATAGGACGGTTGCTGCGCTTCAGCTCGGAGAACGTAGAGAACCGGCAGAGCGTCAACGTGGCCTCGTAGAGCTCCAGGCACGCCTCGTCGGTGTCGGGCACCGACGAGATGACCGGCCCGAAGATGGACGGTCCGTCCGGTGGGCCGAAGGTGATGATCGGTGTGCCGACGTCACGGCCTGTTCGGCCCACCGCCACCTCCGTCTCGGCCCGCAGCACTTCGTCGAACGACGGGTCGGAGGCCGCCTCGGCGTGGCCGGAGTCGAAGCCCGCCAGCGCGAGCGCCTCTGTCAGGTGCTCGACGGTGGCGACACCGGACCGGAAGTCTGTCCCGGGCTCCGCCACCCGGTGCCAGATGGTCTCGCCGAACGCACGATAGAGCGGGTCCATGGCTCCGGACCCCTCGGCGGCACGAACCGAGGCCGCCACCCGGAGCATCCGGCGTCCCCGCTCGTGGGACTCGCGGTAGCCCTCGGGGAACTCGGCGTCGTAGTCCCGCTCCTCGTTCAGGATCGAAAGGTTGATGAACCGCCACTCGATGGTCAGCCCACGCAACTCGGCGACTCGCCGAAGCCACCGGGAGGTCTGCCATGCGAACGGACAGACCGGATCCCAGAAGAACTCGATGTCTGCGTGTTCAGCCATGTTCCGATATTCGCCCCTGCATGGCCTCAGCCCAGCAGCGGGTCCGTCCAGTGCCCGGCCGCCCAGACGCCGGCTGCCAGGAACACGACCAGCAGGCCGTAGAGGACCGACGTGCCCGCGAGGCGCGGGAACCGTCGCCGGTCACAGGCGTCCAGCAGCCAGGCCAGCACAGCTCCCCCGACCAGACCACCCAGGTGGCCACCGATGCTGATGCCCGGACGACCGAAGGTGAAGAAGAGGTTGACGACCACAAGGCCACCCAGCCCTGTGTGCCAGGGGTTCACGCCCCGGTGCAACTGGTGGACGACGGTTGCCGCCATGAGGCCGAACACGGCGCCCGATGCCCCGACGGTCAATGCCATCGGGTCCATGAGCATCACGCCCAGCGAGCCGGCGGCCAACGAACCCAGGTAGAGGCCCACGTACCGAACCGGTCGATGGAGGTGCTCCAACTGCTGGCCGAGCATCCACAGCAGGAACATGTTGAAGACGAGGTGGAGGAGTCCGCCGTGGAGGAACCCACCGGTCACGAGCCGCCACCAGTCGCCGGCGGACACGCCGACCACCGGATCCATGCCGACGTACGGTGCCCACCCGCCGAGGAGGCCGTGGTCGCCCGTGATGCCACCACCACCGGATGCGAACCTGTCGTAGAGCCGGGTGCCCGTTCCGCCGGCCAGCACCATGAGCACGAAGCCGGCGAGGTTCAGGCCGATGAGGACCGTTGTGGCGTCCCGTCCGGACCGGGCGGGAATCCGCAGGCCACCGGCGGACGGCGCCGAGCGGGGAGAGAACCGCTGTGTGGACCTGGACGCCACACAGGCCGGACAGTGGAAGCCGACCGAGGCCGAGTGCATGCAACGGGCGCAGATGCGTCGGTTGCAGCGCTGGCACCGTACCCCGGCCTGGTTCTCGGGGTGCCAGTGGCAGACCTCGGCGTCCGGTGGGGATTCCATCCGGCGCACCGTACCGGCGTACCCGACGGGGCCCGGTGCGCCCGTGGTCACCTCGCCACGAACTCAGGGGCGGAAGACGAGCGGCCTCAGAGGCGGATGATGACCGGAACACAGTCCGGGTCGGTGACCCAGGCGAAGAACAGCAGTTGGGGTTCGTCACAGGTGACGGTGGCGTGCCGCACCCCGGTGTCGTGGAGGATCACCGTCCCCGGCCCGTGGGTCGACCACGCGTCGCCCTTCTGCCAGTCGGCGGAACCGGCCAGCACCCAGTAGACCTCGACGGCCTTGTGGACGTGGGGTGGGTAGGTGATGCCGGGACCCTGCAGGACCATGCCGGCGAACACCTCGTTGCTCAGGTACACGGGCGTCGCCGTACTCCCCGAGATGGCGTCCTCGGCGGCACCGATGATCGGCGAGTAGGCGTAGCCCAGACGCATGGCGTCCATGTCCGGCTCCCCTGCGTATTCGGGGTACGGAACGACCCAACCGGTCCGGGATGCGACCATCCGGGCCAGGTCGGCGGCCGGTCCCACCCCGGCTGCCAGAGTCGTCTCGAGGTGCTCATCGACCACCGGCAGGGTGACCCGGGGTAGCTCCGCTGCCGGGACGACCCGCGTCAGCGCATCGGCCAGCAGGGCCATCGGACTCTCCATCTCGGGATGGCCGGCGCCCTCGGCGACAGCGAGGTCGTGGAAGGCGATCAGGAAGGGGTCGCGCACGGCGCGGAACCTAGACCCGGCGTCGGGCAGGGGCCAGCACCCGGAGGCCGAGCCGATCCGCGTCTCAGCAGCCGCGGAAGGTGGCCCTGCCCGGTCCGTGCTCGAAGAACGACTCCACGCCGTGTCGGGCGTCGTCGGTCTCGAAGACCTCCATGAAGAGGTCCAACTCCAGGTCCACGCCTGCATCCAGCGAGAGCCGGAGGCCCTCGTCGATTGCCCGCTTGGCTGCCCGGATGGCCACCCGGGGACCGGCGGCGTAGTCGGCGGCCAGGGCCAGGGCGCGCTCCAGCAACCCGTCGTCGGGCACCACCTCGTCGGCCAGGCCCAGTCGAAGGGCCTCGGAGGCATCCACCTGCGCTCCGCCCCAGATCAACCGCTTGGCCGTCGATCGACCGACCAGGCGGGTCAGGCGCTGGGTGGCCCCGCCACCGGGGATGATGCCCAGGAGCACCTCTGGCTGGCCGAACACCGAACGCTCCCCCAGGATCCGCAGGTCACAGCACCAGGCCAACTCGGCGCCCCCGCCGAGGGCCAGGCCGTTGACCGCGGCAATCGTCGGACACGGAATCCCCTCGAAGGCGGCGAAGGCCGATCGGAAGGCATCGGCCTGGATCGGACGCAGGTCCGGGTCGGCGAACCCGGCCAGCTCCGCACCCGCGGCGAACATGCGACCGGCACCGGTCACCACGACGGCTCCCGGGGGATCGTCGGCACAGTCCAGGGCCAGGGCCTCTATCTCGTGGAGCAACGCCGCATCCAGGGCGTTGACCTTGGGACGGTCGAGGGTGGCCAGGACAACGCCGTCGTCGCGTCGCTCGACACGGAGGAGGGGCCGTTCTGTCACCTCTGTCACCGCCGGAGGGTACCCAGCAGGACCGGTAGCCATGGAACCGGACTCCGGATCGCCACCAGTCCGGCTCAGAGGAAGACGGCGGTGCCCTCGTCGGGGTCGGGTGCTCCGATGGGCCCGTCCGGGTTGGCGGTCTCGCCCACGTTGCGCACCGACGTCACCCCGTCCACCCGGTCCCTCAGGATCCGCTCGATGCCGGCCTTCAGCGTCTGGTCCGAGGCCGGGCAGGTGGTGCAGGCCCCGACCAGTTCCACGGTGACCTCGCCGGTCGCCTCGTCGACGTCGTGCAACTCGATGTCGCCGTCGTCGGCCTGGATCGCCGGACGGATGATCTCGATGACCTTCTCCACCCGGGCCCGGAGGCCGGGGGTCGCCTCGGTGGTGACGTCGATCGACATGGCTTCATTCTCGCAGCACCGGCCACAGACGCCACCCCCATCCGCCCGACGGACCCCGATGATCGACCGCCGTAGGCTCGGACGGTGCCCCTCCAACCCCTCCCAGGCATCCGGCTTCTCGCCCACCAGGGTGGCTGGGACGAGATCGGCCTGGTGGCCGGTCCACTGGCCGTGGTCGCCGCACTGCTCTGGATGGCCGACCGCAGGGCCCGCCGGATGGGCCGACGCCAGGACGACGACGCCTGACGGCCTCCGTCAGGAAATGTCGGCTCCCAGGCGGGCCAGGTTGCCGACCAGGTCCTGGTAGCCGCGTTCCACATGGTGGGCGTCTGCCACCACCGTCTCACCGTCGGCGGCCAGGCCGGCCACCACGAGGGCAGCCCCGGCCCGGATGTCGGGCGCACGCACCGGCGCCCCGGAGAGCGCTTCCACCCCCCGGACCACCGCGTGGTGGCCCTCCACGCGTATGTCGGCACCCATGCGCACCAGCTCGGGGATGTACCTGAACCTGCCGGCGAACACGTTCTCGGTGAGGATCCCCACCCCGTCGGCCACGGACAGGAGAGCCACCAGCAGGGGCTTGTAGTCGGTGGCCACCCCTGGATACGGCAGGGTCGACACGTCTACGGAACGCAGCCGGTCCGGCGCCGTGGCCCATAGCACGTCGCCACCGTCGTCGACCCGCAGGCCCATGTCGCCCAGCTTCTCTAGCAGCATCTCCATGTGGTCGGCCCGTGCGCCGTGCAACTGGATCGCCCCGCCGGCCATGCCGACGGCCGCCAGGTAGGTGGCCGCCTCGATGCGGTCGGGAACCACCGTGTGTGTGACCGGGTGCAGCCGTTCGACCCCCTCGACGGTGATGGTGGAGCCGCCCGCACCGTGGACCTCGGCGCCCATGGCGTTCAGGAAGGCCGCCAGGTCGGCGATCTCGGGCTCCCGGGCCGCATTGTCTATGACCGTCGTGCCCTTGGCCCTGACGGCCGCCATCAGGAGGTTCTCGGTGGCCCCCACGCTCGGGTACTCGAGGATGACCCGCGCTCCCACCAGCCGCTCGGCCCGGCCCTCGATGTAGCCGTGGCTGGTGGTGAACGTGGCCCCCAGCTGCTCGAGCGCCCTGAGGTGCATGTCGATCGGACGGTGGCCGAAGTCGTCGCCGCCGGGCACCGACACCCGGGCCTCGCCGAACCGTGCCAGCAGCGGGCCCAGCACGACGATGGACGCCCGCATCCGCTCCACCAAGTCGTACGGAGCCTCCGGAACCATCACCTCGGGCACGTCGATGGTCAGGACGTCCGGCGCCGTGTCGGAGGAGCCGTGGGTGACGGTCGCCCCCATGCCGTCCAACAACTCGGCCATGAGGGCGACGTCGGCGATCCGCGGAACGTTCCGGAGGGTAAAGCGCCCGGGGGCCAGCACCGAGGCCGCCATAAGCTTCAGGACCGAGTTCTTCGCTCCGGAAACCCGGATGGAACCGGACAGTGGGCCGGATCGCCGGACCCGGATGACCGAACGACCACCGGTCCCGGCTGAAGAATCGTCTGAGACGGCATTCACCCCCTCAGTATGGTGGGCGACCGAACGGACCGGAGGGCAGCCCATCACCACCAGCACGCCCGACGGCACCAACGGTCGCACGACGACGGTGGTCGTGGTCCACGAGGTGGATAAACGCGGCCTGGCCGATCTCCGGTCCCCCCGCGACGACCTGGTCCGGGAACGTGGTCCGGAGCCTGCTTCCGGATCGGCAGAGCGCTTCGGGCTGGCCCACGGCCCGTTCCACGCGTGGGTGCGCACGCTGGTCGTCGCCCCGTCGGACCCGGCGGCACCAGATGGCCGCCTCTCACGGGTGGTGGAGACCATCGAATACCGGGCGGCGGTCGGCATCTGGCGCCCCCTGTTCGCCCTACCGCTACGTCATGCCGTGAGGACCCGGAAGGTGCCGTGGTGGGCGCCGCCGGATCGCCTCGACGCCCGGGCCAGCCGGGTGCTCTCCCTCCTGGCCTGCATACAGGTCGTCGACGGCTACCTCGGCACTGTCATCACCCAGACCATCACCTTCGCCAGCGACGAGTTCCACCGGAGCGACACCGCACAGGGTGTCACGCTGGCCGTCGTCCGCCTCGGAATCGTCGTGGCCCTGGCCGTGGTGGCCCTCGCCGACAGGAGCGGCAGGCGACGCCTGCTCATGGCCGCCGCCGTCCTGGCGGTTGCCACCACGGCGCTGGGGGCCCTCTCGCCGGGGCTCTGGTTCCTGGGTGGCACGCAGCTGGTGGCCCGGGGCCTCACCATGGGCATGGGGATCCTGATCGGGGTGTTCGCCGCCGAGGAGCTCCCACGCGGTTCACGTGCCTACGGGGTGAGCCTGCTGGCGCTCTGCGCCGCCCTGGGGGCCGGCATGGCCGTGTGGGTCCTACCGGTGGCCGACCTGGACCCACGGGGCTGGAGGGTCGTCTACCTGGTGCCGCTGGTGGCCATTCCCGGCCTCGTGGCCATCGGTCGACGCCTCCCGGAGTCCCGCCGGTTCACCGCCAACGCCCCGGCAGGCGCCGACGGCGGCCGGCCCTCCGGCGCCCTGAGGCGCATCGAGGGGCGTCGACTGCTCCTGTTGGCCGCTTCGGCATTCCTCCTCCTGGTGTTCGCCGCACCGGCCAGCCAGTTCCAGAACGACTTCCTGAAGGACCACCGCGGCTACACGGCCGCCGGCATCACCCTGTTCACCCTCGTGACCACCACCCCGGCAGGCATCGGCATCTTCATGGCCGGTCGGTTGGCCGACACCAGGGGGCGTCGGGGCGTGGGGGCGGTCGGCCTCCTCGGCGGTACGGCCTTCATCGTCGTCGGGTACCACACGGCGGGGCTCGCCATGTGGACGACCAACGTCATGGGTGCCGTACTGGGATCGTTGACCGTGGCCCTCGGCGTCTACGGACCCGAGTTGTTCTCGACCAGGCACAGGGCCCGGGCCAACGGCCTGATAGTCACCCTGGGCGTGGCCGGTAGCGCCACCGGGCTGCTGGTGGTGGGGATGCTGGCAGACCGGTTCGGGTCGTACGGCCCGGCCTTCTCCGTGGTGGCCGTCGGGCCTGTCCTGGCCGCCGTGCTCGTGCTGGGTTGGTTCCCCGAGACGGCCCGGGTGGAGTTGGAGGCCCTCAACCCCGGCGACGCCGACCTCGACGACGTATCGCCGGGCGGAGCAACCCCCGACGGGTCCTGACCGGCTCGAATGGGTCAGGTCTGGAACGTGTCGGCCATCCAGGCTTCGACGGCGTCGCAGACGATCCCGTCGGCGCCCTTCAGGTCGTGGCGCTTCCCGGGTAGGCGGACCACCGTCACCGGTCCGGCGATTGCCGACAGGTGGGTGTCGAATTCCTCCGGGGTCCCGAACTCGTCCCGGTCGCCGGACACGAACAGGCACGGCATGTGGATGGACCCGAAGTGGCCGGTCCGCAAGTTCTCCGGCTTCCCAGGCGGGTGCAGCGGGTAGCAGACCAGCACCAGGCCGGCCGCCGGCAGGCCCTCGGCCACTGCCATCGAGCACATCCGACCGCCCATGCTGCGCCCACCCAGCACCAGCCTGTCCGGGTCCAGGCCGTGGGCCCCGGCCATCGCGGCCACGCCGTCGCGCACCGCTTGGACCAGCACCGGTGCCCGGTCGGGGAAGGGCTTCTCGGCCTTCTGGTAGGGGAAGTCCATGCGCTCTACCGGGAGGGGTGCCATCCGGTCCTGGAGCGCCACCAGGCCCGGATGGTCGCGGTCGCTCCCCGCCCCCGGGGTCAGGAACAGGCCGGACACGGTGGGCGACGTGGTCACGGCCGGAGGGTAGCGCCGGCAACCCTGACGACGGCCCGGCCCGACCGGAACCTGTGACGGACCCGTCGGTAGTCTGTTCCCATGGACGGCACGCACTCCGCGGACGGGGCGGCCCGCCACGAGGCGCTGGTCGCGACGATGACCGGTGGCATGGCGCCGTCGGTGCCGGCGTTCGCCGGAAGCGGCCGGTTCCATCCTGACGGACGCCCGAAGGGTGAGTTCCGGGACTCGCTCCGGAATCCCGCAGACGCCCGCAACGCCTTCACGGTCGCCAGCGCGGTCCTGTTCCCGGTCGCCGTGGTGGCAGCCGCCGTGGCCATCGCCCACCCGATCGCCTGGGTGCTGGCGTTCATGGTCATGCCGGTGGCACAGAACCGCCTGTTCATCCTCCACCACGAGGCCGCCCACCGGGTCCTGTTCTCGAGCCGGCGAGTCAACGACCTGGTCGGCATCAACCTCATCGGCTGGCTGACCTTCGGCACCGGCGGCCACGGTTACAGGATCGGCCACATCAGACACCACCGTGACGAGTTCGGACCCGACGAACCGGACTTCCTGCTCTACTCGCAGTACCCGATCACCCCTGCGTCGATGCGTCGAAAGCACCGCCGTGACCTGTTCGGGGTGTCGGCGTTCCGGATCGTGCGCCCCCGGTTCCAGCGACTAGGAGAGGCCCGCCACCGCCGCCTCACCTACTGGTTCCTCGCCGGGCAGGCGCTGGTGTTCAGCGCCTTCTGGTCCTTCGGACGGCCATGGCTCTACCTGGCGCTCTGGGTCCTCCCCTGGGCGACGCTCTACCAGGTGGTCAACCGGCTCCGGGCAATCGCCGAACACGCCGGGATGACCCGGTCGCTGGACCGGCGACGAACCACACACCACGTCCGGCAGTCGCTCCTCGCCCGAATGGTGATGGTCCCGCTGAGCGTCGGCTACCACCTGGCCCACCACGCCGACATGACGGTCCCCTACCGCAACCTGCCCCGCCTACACGAGGCGCTGGTGGAGGACGGATACGTCGGCGATGTCGAGTGGCCGACCTACCGGGCGCTCTGGCGGACCCTGCGGTCCGCCGAGCCCGTAGCGGCCTGACCCATTCCCGGCCCGACTCGACTGCAGACTGGGTCGTTCCCGGGCCGGACCTATTGAGACGGGACCCGAGTCGGGTAGGGCTCAGATCTCGACGACCCCGTGGACGTCCAGGTTCCGGAACGTCGTGCCGTCAGAATTCTCGGCCGCTGCCTCCTGGGTGCCAGCCTTCTCGTCGTTCTCGGCGGCCGACTCCGCAGAGTCGAACTCGACGATCATCAGCGTGACCCCCGGCCGGTCCCGGTCGCCGCACACGGTGGCCCGCCGGGCGTTTGTCTCTCCGACCATCTGCTCCGCATATCCCTGGACCTTTACCAACTCCTCGGCCGGATCCGACTCGGACTCGATGATCTGGATGAAACGCATGGGGTGCCTCCCTGTCTGCCGCCGGGAATATCCCGATCGGGGAAGGGAGGATCCCGCGTGGACGGGGCCGCCACAAGGCGCTGGCCCGTCGACCAAACTCAGGTCAGGGTTCGGAGCACCTCGGTCAGGCCGCCGGCCAGGCCGGTCACCTCGGCCTCGTCCGCATCGCCGTCGGCGAGCAGGGCCATGAGCTGAGTGGTCCGGTCCCCGAGGGCGTTCCAGAGTTGGCCGTCGATTCCGAACGGGGGCCGGTGGTCCACCAGTACCGGGACCAGCTGGATGAGCTGTTCGATTCCCGCGAGGTCGCGGGCGTCACGTCGAAGTCGGTCGCAGGCCACGAACATGTCGCTCAGGAGGCGGTTGGCCTCCAGGCCCTCAAGCTCCGGGCGTTCGTCTGATCCAGCCTGGAATGCATCCAGCGCGGCTTCCACCGCATCCTCGTCGGCAACCAGCACCAGCAGGTCCCCTTCGGCGTCAAACTCGTAGGGGATCTCGAGCCGGCCCAGGAGCTCGCCGAAGGCCGACTGCTCATCGGCCGCCCAGGCACCCATCTCATAGGCCAACTTCTCGGCATCGGGATCCAGCGCCGGGCCCCCGGCGTCGTCGGCCTCGGCCACCGCCAGGTCCACGGCCTCCTCGTCGGCCACCAGCACCACCAGGGTGGCGCCCTGCCAGGCATGGGCGATGCCGCCACCGGTCAGGAGCTGGTCCAGGATCCGACGGCTCTCGCCGGCCCACTCATGGAGCTCGTAGGCCAACTGGTCCTCGTCGGTCGAGCCAACGTCGGCGGCGTCGGTCGGCGCCTCGTCCACCAGCGCCACGCCGCACTCCACACAGTCCTCCACGCCCATCGTGTACTGGATCCCGCACTGGAAGCACCATCCCATGGCCATCATCCTGCCACCGGTCGACGCCCCGCAGGGCCACGGCGATCGGACACGACCGGGAGTGGACGGGGCTATGTTCACCTCCCATGACCGCCAACGCCCAGGTACCCGATCGCAACCTCGCCCTCGACCTCTGCCGGGTCACCGAGGCGGCCGCCCTTGCTGCGTCGCGTTGGATGGGGCGGGGTGACAAGGAGGGGGCCGACGGGGCGGCGGTGGACGCCATGCGCCACGTGCTGGACACCGTCACCATGGACGGCGTCGTCGTCATCGGGGAGGGCGAGAAGGACGAGGCGCCGATGCTCTTCAACGGCGAGCGCATCGGCAACGGGCAACCGCCGACCGCCGACATCGCCGTGGACCCCATCGACGGCACCACGCTGACCTCCCTGGGCAGGGCCAACGCCATCGCGGTGATCGCCGTGAGCGACCGCGGCACCATGTACGACCCGGGGCCGTGCGTGTACATGGAGAAGATCGCCGTCGGCCCCGAGTGCGCCGGCGTCATCGACATCACCGAGTCGGTCACCGAGAACCTGAGGCGCATCGCCGAGGCCAAGCACGAGGAGGTCCGGGACCTGACCGCGGTGATCCTGGACCGGGACCGCCACGCCGAGCTCATCTCCGAGGTCAGGGCGGCCGGGGCACGCATCCGGCTGATACCCGACGGCGACGTGGCCGGCGCCATCTCGTCGGCGTGGCCGGGTTCGGGCGCCGACGTGCTGTTCGGCATCGGTGGCACGCCGGAGGGCGTCATCTCCGCCGCAGCCCTGAAGTGCATGGGGGGTGCCATCCAGGGTCGTCTCTGGCCCCGAAACGAGGCCGAACGCAACGCCGCGGTAGAGGCCGGCTACGACCTGGCACGGGTCCTGACCACCGACGACCTCGTGGCCGGAGACAACTGCTTCTTCTCGGCCACCGGGATCACCGACGGCGACCTGGTCAAGGGCGTGCACTACACGTCGGGGTCGGCCCGCACCCAGTCGCTGGTGATGCGCTCGCGGTCGGGCACGGTTCGCATGATCGACGCCCACCACTCCTTGGACAAGTTGGAGGCGTTCTCGCCCGTCTACTGATCCGTGCCGGCCAGCGGTCGGCGACGTCCGGGGGCCGACGGTCTGGCACGTGCTGGGCCGACGGGCCCGGAGCGCCGTGGTCCCGAGACCGGACTCAGGCCTCGGCGCCTGCCACCCGGAGGCGCAGTTCGGCACGTGCCAGGGCGCCGGCTGCGTCGGCGTCCTCCTTGTCGGCCGCCAGTGCAGCCTCGGCTGCGGCCCTGGCCACACGGGCACGTTCGACGTCGATCCCGTCTGAGGACTCGGACACGTCCGAGAGGATGCTCACTCTCGTGCCTGCGACCTGCACGAAGCCCTGGTGGACGGCAATGGTGTCCCGGTCGCCGTCGGGGCGGATCACGTCGACCGACCAGACCGCCAGCACGCCGATGAAGGGCACGTGGCCCGGCTGGAAGGCAATGTCGCCCCCCTCCAGGGTCCGTGCAACCACCATCTCGGCCTCGCCGCTGTATGAGATGGCCTCCGGCGAGACCAGCTCGATCTGGAACGTCATTGCCCGGGTCAGCCCTGCAGCTCGCGGGCCTTGCGCCGCGCGTCCTCAGCGCCGCCGACGTTCAGGAAGGCCTGCTCGGGCAGGTCGTCCAGCTCGCCGTCGACGAGGGCGGCGAACGAATCCACGGTCTCCTCGACCGGGGTTGTCACGCCTGGCAGGCCGGTGAAGACCTCGGCGACGTTCATAGGCTGGGAAAGGAACCTCTGGACCTTGCGGGCCCTGGACACCGTGATCCGGTCCTCCTCGGAGAGCTCGTCGAGGCCGAGGATGGCGATGATGTCCTGCAGCTCCTTGTAGCGCTGGAGGATCTCCTGGACACGGCGGGCCGTGTCGTAGTGCTTCTGGCCGACGACCTCCGGGGTGAGGATGGTCGACGTGGATGCCAGCGGATCCACGGCCGGGTAGATGCCCAGTGCTGCGATGTCGCGGCTCAGCTCGGTGGTGCCGTCGAAGTGGGTGAACGATGTGAACGGAGCCGGGTCGGTGTAGTCGTCGGCGGGCACGTACACGGCCTGCATCGAGGTGATCGACCGGCCCCGGGTCGTGGTGATCCGCTCCTGCAGGTCGCCCATCTCGTCGGCCAGCGTCGGCTGGTAGCCCACGGCCGAGGGCATCCGGCCCAGCAGGGTCGACACCTCGGAGCCGGCCTGGACGAACCGGAAGATGTTGTCGACGAACAGCAGCACGTCCTGGCCCTGCACGTCGCGGAAGTACTCGGCCATGGTGAGGGCCGACAGCGCCACCCGGAGGCGGACACCGGGCGGCTCGTCCATCTGGCCGAAGACCAGGGCGGCCTTTTCCAGCACACCCGACTCTTCCATCTCCAGGCGGAGGTCGGTGCCCTCACGGGTCCGCTCGCCCACCCCGGCGAACACCGACACGCCACCGTGGTTGGTAGCCACGCGGTTGATCATCTCGGTGATGAGGACCGTCTTGCCCACGCCGGCGCCACCGAACAGGCCGATCTTGCCGCCCTGCAGGTAGGGGGTGAGGAGGTCGATGACCTTCACGCCGGTCTCGAACATCTGGGCCTTGGGCTCCAGCGAGTCGAATGACGGGGCCGGACGGTGGATCTCCCAGCGCTCCGCTCCCTCTCCGGCCGTCGGGTCGTCCAAGCCTGCACCCGTCACGCTGAACACGTGACCCAGGGTGGCGTCACCGACCGGCACGCTGATGCCCTTGCCGGTGTTGCGCACCGCTGTGCCACGGGTGAGGCCGTCGGTGGGCTTCATGGCGATGGCCCGCACCCGGCTATCGCCGATCTGCTGGGCTACCTCGGCCACGATGGTGACCTCGTTGCCGTCGATCACGACGTCGAACTCCAGCGCCGTGTTGATCTGCGGCAGATCCCCGATGGGGAACTCGGCGTCGATCACCGGTCCGGCGATGCCGACGATGTGACCGTCGGTGAGCGCGATGTCAGTCATTTGTTGCTCCTGGCCCTTCTTCGTTCTCGTACGTGTCTTCTCAGGCCTCGACGCCGGCGGCGAAGGGCACCTCTGTGGTCTCGTCATCGGATCCGAGCGCCTCGGCACCACTCACGATCTCCATGATCTCGGTGGTGATGGAGTCCTGGCGGGCCCGGTTCATCTCTCGGGAGAGCTTGGTGATCAGCTCTTCGGCGTTGTCGGTGGCCGCCTTCATGGCGCGCTGGCGGTTGGCGTGCTCGGATGCCGCCGACTCCAGCAGGGCGCCGAACAGGCGGGCCTCCACATAGCGCGGCAGCAGGGCGGCCAGCACCGCCTCCGGAGAGGGCTCGAACTCGAAAGAGCCCCTGATACTGGCGTCTCCGCCGCCCTCGGCGGCAATGGTCTCGGTGCTCTCCAGCGGCAGGAAGCGGCGGGTGGCGACCTTCTGGCTTCCGATGCTGATGAACTCGGTGTAGACCAGCTCGACGCGGTCCACCCGGCCGTCGGTGAAACTCGACGCCACCGTCTCGGCCACCCGGCGGGCGTCCTCGTAGGTGGGGTTGTCGCTGATGCCGTACGTGTAGGAGTCGATCGTGAAGTTGCGGAACCTGAAGTAGTCCCGGGCCTTCTTGCCGATCACGATCAGGGCGTAGTCGGCGTCCTCCGAGCGGGCGTTCTGCACCTGGCGTTCCGCAGCCCGGATGACCGCCGAGTTGTACGGGCCCGCCAGCCCGCGGTCCGAGGAGATGACAACCACGCCGACGCGGTCAACCTTCTCGGCCCGGCGGAGCAGCGGATGGTCGACTTCGGCACCACCTGCGGCGAGGTTCTCGATGACCGAGGTGATCTGCTCGGCGTAGGGCTTGGCGGCTCGGGCCCGCTGCTGGGCCCTGACGACGCGTGTGGCTGCGATGAGCTCCATGGCGCGGGTGATCTTCTTGGTGTTCTGGACGCTGCTGATGCGGCGTCGCAGTACCCGTTCCCTACCGCCGGCCACGGGAGGCTCCCTTCATCGGGGGGATCCTCGCGAAGACGTACGCCGCTGCTGCGGTACGGAACGTCGGGAAGCCCAGCGAGCAGGTAACGAGGTTCACTCGGTCTCCGAGATGTCCTCTTCGGGGAGCGTCGTGGTGGCATCCACGATGTGCGACTCGATGTCGGTGGACTCTGCGTCGGGGGCCGACTCGACATCCGACGCCGAACCCTGGAACTGCTCGGCGAACGCGGCGATCAACGCCTCGAAGGCGTCCTCGTCGGCGATCTTTCCGGAAGTCCGGATGTCGGCGAGCACGTCGCTGTGGCGTGTGCGGAACCAGTCCAGCACCTCGGCCTCGAAGCGCCGCACGTCGGTGACCTCGATGCCGTCCAGGTGGCCCCGGGTACCCGCCCAGATCAGCACGACCTGTTCCTCGACAACCAGCGGGGAGTTGAGGCCCTGCTTGAGCAGTTCGGTGAGGCGATAGCCACGGTCCAGCTGGGCCTGGGACACGGCGTCCAGGTCCGACCCGAAGGCGGCGAACGACTCCAGCTCGCGGAACTGCTGTAGGTCCGACTTGAGCGTGCCCACGGCCGTCTTCATGGCCTTCACCTGGGCGGCCGAGCCGACACGGGAGACCGAGATGCCGACGTCCACGGCAGGCCGCACGCCCGACTTGAAGAGGTCGTCCTGCAGGAAGATCTGGCCGTCGGTGATCGAGATCACGTTGGTCGGGATGAACGCCGAGACGTCACCGGCCTTGGTCTCGATGACCGGCAGGGCTGTCATGGAACCGGCACCCAGGTCGTCGCTGAGCTTGGCGGCCCGCTCCAGCAGGCGGCTGTGCAGGTAGAAGACGTCACCCGGGTAGGCCTCGCGGCCCGGCGGGCGGCGCAGCAACAGGGACATCTGGCGGTACGCCTCGGCCTGCTTGGAGAGGTCGTCGTAGACCGCCAGGGCGTGCCCGCCGTTGTCCATCCAGTGCTGGCCGATGGCGCAGCCTGCGTACGGGGCGAGGTACTTGAAGGGCGCCGGGTCGGACGCCGGAGCTACCACCACGACGGTGTACTCCATGGCCCCGTGGGCCTCGAGCACAGCGACCGTCTGGGCGACCGTGGAGGCCTTCTGGCCGATGGCCACGTATACGCACTTCATGCCCTGGCCGGCCTGGTTGATGATCGTGTCTATGGCGATCGTCGTCTTGCCGGTCTTGCGGTCGCCGATGATCAGCTCGCGCTGGCCACGACCGATGGGGATGAGTGAGTCGATGGACTTGATGCCGGTCTGCATTGGCTCGTGGACGGGCTTGCGTCCCATGATCCCCGGCGCCTGGATCTCCATGCGTCGGGGCTGCGTGTTGGTGAGCGGACCCTTGCCGTCGATCGGCTCGCCGAGGGCGTTCACCACACGGCCCAGGAGGCCGTCGCCGACCGGCACCCACAGGATGTCGCCGGTGGCGCGGACGGTCTGGCCCTCCTCGATGTCGTCCACCTCGCCAAGGACGACGGCACCGATGGAGTGCTCGTCCAGGTTCAGGGCGAGGCCGAACGTGCCGCTCTCGAACTGGAGCAACTCGTTGACAGCCGCGTCGGGAAGGCCCGACACGCGGGCGATTCCATCGCCCACCTCGAGTACACGCCCGACCTGGGTCTGCTCCAGGCTCGGCTCGAAGCCGTCGAGGTTCTTCCGGATCGCTGCAGCGATCTCATTCGTGTCGATCGTCAGTTCAGACATTGTGTGTCTCTCTCGTCTCTGGCCCGCGGCCTAGCGAAAGCTCTCGCGGAGCTGGTTGAGGCGGCGTCGGACGCTGCCGTCGATGATGTCGTCGCCGATCTCGGTGACCACGCCGCCCAGCACGGACGGATCGATGACCACCCTGACCTCGACCTCGCGACCGGTCCGGGTATTGATTGCGGCGGCCAGGCGCTCGCGCTGGTCGGCGGTCAGATCGACCGCGCTTCG
>Ga0208881_1000053_pt1 | contig 36277 bp, 20 predicted proteins | sample Knorr_S23_td_AAI_FD_185610 | JGI IMG/M metagenome (GOLD analysis project Ga0208881, IMG submission 185610) | Marine microbial communities from Southern Atlantic Ocean transect - Knorr_S23_td_AAIW_ad_876m_LV_B (SPAdes) (version 2) | ecosystem: Environmental > Aquatic > Marine > Oceanic | place... | reverse complement strand
ATACCTTCGCCCATTCATTGGCACTGACTTTACCGAATGTGGAATCTCTTGGTCCGTACACTCCAGCATTGTTAATAAAGATATCGATCGCGTGACCTGCAAGTTGTAAGGTCAGATCCTCCATGGACTTTTGGCTGGAGACATCGAGCTCAAATATATGCAATTTTCTGGTATCGTTTTTCAGCTGTCTCAACTCAGTGGCTGACCCCATATCGCGACAGGTCGCTAATACGGTATCTTCTCGAGCTAGAAACTGTTTAACGAACTCTAGTCCAATCCCCCTGTTGGTTCCAGTTATCAATACTGTTGCCATGCTGATTCCTTCGTGCTGTTAATTGATTGTTAAGAGTAGAATGATAAATCTACCTGTTGTTTACGTAGAAGTCAGACATAACTCCCTTTCAAATCCACTTTAATTATTTGCCGCGTTCACCGACAGAAAAACGAAAATTGGCAGTGTTTGCTATACTAGCGCACCTGATAGATAGGCGTTAAGAACTTCAGACTGACCATGTGAAAAGATTTATGAAGATAAGACTGATTCTGCTGCTAACCTTCGCAGCGATTGCACAGACGCAGGCCCAAGATGTTGAAGAAATTGTCATAGTGGGCGTTGTACCTGCCGGTTCTAGCATAGAAATCAATAAGCTCGCCTACCCGGTTCAAACTGCTACGGCAGAAGACCTCGAGAATATCGCTGCACTCAGCATCGCAGACTTCCTGCGACAAAGCTTTGCCAGCATTTCATTGAATGATGCACAGAACAATCCGATGCAACCAGATCTACAGTATCGTGGATTTACGGCGTCGCCTTTGTTGGGTCTCGCCCAGGGCATTGCGGTCTATCAAAACGGAGTACGCATCAATGAGCCACTTGGAGATACAGTAAACTGGGATTTAATGCCTCAGTCAGCTATTCAGGAAATTTCTCTCGGTGGTGGTTCCAATCCACTCTATGGATTGAATAGTCTTGGCGGTTCACTAGTGATAGACATGAAAGATGGCTTTGATTTTGAAGGGGCTAATCTAGAAGTCAGTGCTGGATCCTTCGGACGCCGCGTTTCCAATATTGAGTTTGGAGGCAATGATGGACAACTCGCTTACTACCTCAACATCGAACACTTTGATGAAGACGGCTGGCGCGATAATTCCGAGTCAGACGCTCTTAATATTTACGCTAGTATTGGCTGGCGCTCCGATGACACGCAGATCAATTTAAATTATCAGCATGGCGAATCGGAACTTATCGGTAATGGTTCATCTCCAATCGAACTGATCGATCTCGATAGAGAAGCGATCTTTAGCGGGCCAGATATTACCGAGAACGACATGAACATGGTCAGCTTCGATTTCTCCCATGAAGTAAGTTCAAGCATAAGTTTTAGCGGCAATATTTTTCATCGCGAAAACGATACTGATTCTTTTAATGGAGACGGTACCGAATTCGGAATTTGTGAATTTGGTGGAATGGATACACTTATAGAAGGAATTGAAGAAGATGACCTGGAAGAGTTAGGTCTCGATGACGACGATATTTGTAAATCTCAGTTTGGCAACGTTAATGACCTTGAAGACTTCTTAAACATTACCGCCATGGACATGGGTGAAGATGAGGAATTCGAGATCGAAGGATTCGAAGCTGATGAATTATCAGGGACAGGTATTCTTTCTGATGAAGCAATTAATAATCTGAGTAATCGCAATCAGGAAAGCACCGGTGCCGATTTTCAGTGGACCTATCTTGGCAACTTTTTTGGTTACAAAGGACAACTTGTTGTGGGTGGCGCATACTTCAATGGCGAATCTAAATTTAACTCAGTCTTGGAGCTGGCAACCATCGATCCACTGACGCGACTGACTACTGGACTAGGTACTGGCACATTTGTAGACGAAGAAGCTACTTCGATTTCTACTCAAACTGAATCCACCAGTTTGTACTTTTCTAACATTCTGGATCTCACAGACTCTGTTGCGTTAACACTTTCTGCTCGGGGCAACATTACCGAAGTAGATTTGCGCGACAGATCTGGAGAAAGACCAGAACTAAACGGTAGCCATCGCTTTACGCGTATTAACCCAGCCATTGGTTTAACCTGGCAGTACAATGAAAATCTTAATCTTTACGGTTCTTACTCAGAATCTTCCCGTGCACCAACACCTATAGAACTAGCCTGCAACGAAGGAGTGTTTGATTTAGCGGTGCAATTCGCAATCGAAGACGGTGAAGATCCAGATGATGTAGATCTCGAATGTCGACTACCCAATGCTTTTCTTGCAGATCCACCATTGGATGACGTAGTGGCGAAGAGTTTTGAAATCGGCAGTCGTGGTTACATCAATGACATGCGTTACGCTGTAGGTTTGTTTAACACTACGAATCATGACGACATTCTTTTTCAAACTACTGGTAGATCTACTGGTTTGTTTGCTAACGTAGATAAAACCCGTCGAAGTGGTTTTGAAGGATCTTTAAGCGGTCAGATTCAGAACTTCGATTGGATGGTCGCCTATACCCATCTTCAGGCTACCTTTGAAGATAGCTTTAATGTCTTAAGCCCAAATCATGACTTCGCTGATGATGAAGGCGAGATTCTGGTTCGCAGTGGTGATAATATTCCTGGTATTCCTGAAAACCAGTTTAAGGTTTTAGCAAACTACCAGCCTGTCGATGGACTGAATCTCGGAATCGATATTGCCAGCTATAGCGACCAACACCTCCGGGGTGATGAATCCAATCAGTTGGATGAGATTGATGGGTACACTGTAGTAAATCTGCGAGCTCGGTATCGGATTACTGACAACCTCGAAGTGTTCGCGAACGTACACAACTTGTTTGACGAAGAGTTTGAAACATTCGGCTTGTTAGGTGAAGAACCTGGCGAACTAGAAGTGCCCATCATCGAAGATTTTACGAAGCCTTTATTTCTCGGCGCAGCCTCTCCTAGGTCCGGCTTCATAGGTATCAAATATACCTTCTAGATGAGACCATATTTCTAAACCCATGAATAAGAAAAGTTCCACATTGTGAAATTAGCAAAGCAACTAGAGAAACTCGGTACCGAGACAGCATTTTCTGTCTCGGCAGCAGCCGCAGCATGGGGTGATAAAGGTAACAAGATCTACCCCTTTCACTTGGGCGATATTAACCTTCCCACGCCCCGTAATATCGTCGAGGCAACTGACAAAGCCATAGCCGATGGTTACACGGGTTACTGTCCCGGCGCGGGAATACCCGAGTTAAGGGCGGCAATTGCCAGGGACGTGGGCACTAAGCGTGACTTAAACTACAGCGCAGAAAATGTTTCCATTCAATCCGGTGGCAAACCGGTGATAAGCAAATTCATCGCTACCGTGATGAACCCCGGCGATGAAGTTCTCTACCCTAATCCTGGCTATCCAATTTACGAGTCACAGATCGAGTACCAAGGTGGCGTCGCCGTGCCCTATGCTTATCTTGAAACCAAGAAGGGATTTGATCTAGACCTAGACTCTGTAAAAAGTAAGATCACCCCAAAAACTCGAGCCCTGATTTATAACAACTTCCAAAACCCTAACAGTGCCGAATCTTCCCAAGAAGAGATTGAGCAACTAGCAGAGTTAGCCATTAAATACGATCTATGGGTGTTGAGCGACGAAGCATATTTCGAGATTCAATACAGTGGTAAACCGGAATCAATTGTAAGTTTGCCAGGTATGCAGGAACGCTCCATTATTCTTTATACCTGCTCAAAGCGTTTCGCCATGACCGGTTGGCGGCTCGGTGCAGCCATCGGCCCAACATCTGCCATCGATATCATTAACAAATTCAACACGAACTTCGAATCCTGCACAACACACTTCATCCAGAAAGGTATGGTGGAAGCTATCGAGGGAGATACCTCTGGTCCTGATTCAATTATTGAAGAACTGAGACGGCGACGGGATGCAGCCGTAGCAGGGCTAAATGCTATCGATGGGATTTCGATAGCCGCACCGAACAGCACGTTTTATCTGTTTCCCAATGTCACCGACATAATGGAACGTAAAGGTTTTACCGACATCGATCAGCTAATGGACGAAGCCCTGATCGAAACATCCGTTTCATTCTGCACGCGCAAGCACTTCGGGCGTCTATTAGAAGGCGAGACCAATCATTATCTGCGCTTCGCTTATTCCGGAATCGATATTGATGACATCAACGAAGGAATGGCCAAGCTAAAGAATTACTTCGAAGCCTAGCGCGCTTGCACATCCACAGCGATAACCTGGCCTTCTGGAGATAACACTTTGACTAACGCATGGCTTTGGGGGGCTGCGCAATGCAGACGCGAGCTAAGATTAACGGTCAATCGTGTTTTAAAATGTTGGTGGGTGTCTCTCGAGTAACCTATGCCAGGGAATCCAGAAATGCCAGTAATAACCGGCTTGTCTCAGAAGCCTGTTCCTGCTGAACCCAATGTCCGGCGCCTTCCACTAGGTGAACTGAACGCATATCGGTGCAGGTCCTTTCCTGCATACGCTCGAATGAGCCCGGGTTTTGGTAAGTTCCCCAGTCACTGGCACCACTGATAAACATGCTGGGCTGGTCAATAGTCTTGCCAGCATATAATTGCATCTCAGCATTCCCTATACCAGAGGCACCCATGCGATAACTGTTAAGGCCTCCTTGGAAACTAGTGCGCCCATACTCGGCACTGTATACCTCAAGTTCTGCTTCTGTTAGCCAGGTATTGGCGTTGATCTCTGACGTGGTTGGCATGACTCTGGCTACCGTCTCCGCCATGCTATCGTTCAGATCCATAATGTAATAGGTTGGCATCTTCGCCCATTCCACAGCAGTTCGGGCAGCGAGTCTATAAGGCCTATTATCTTTCCAATCCGCACTCTTGTGATGATAGTAGGCGCGAATAAAATTGCTTAACCCCTGCTCGGCATGCCACATGCTCTCGTTGGCGCCGCGCGTATTGTAATAACGCTGATAGTGCTTGCGCGGACGCGGCAGGTTGGCAAGATCGTCATAGATACTCGGACCACTTATGGATTCAAGTGTTGAGTTGCTAATAGTGTCGAATGGGATTGACGGCGTGCCACCAAACGGAGCACTCATCATAACCACCGATCGAAAAATGTCCGGCCGCGTTACCGCGCACCAAGCGGCCAACGGGGACCCGAAATCATGGCCGATCACGGCATCGATATAGCGATAGCCAAAGGCCGATATCAGACCAATGGCATCACGTACTTTATTGAGCATGCGAAAGGGAGTGAGATCCGTATCATAGTCACTGCTCCACCCCGTAGTGCGACCATAGCCGCGAAGGTCAGGTGCAAGCACATGATAACCGGCCTCCGCTAGGGGTACCATGACCTTGCGCCAGCTATAGGCCAGTTCCGGAAACCCATGCAGCAACAACAGCACTCGTCTGTTAGGTGTCTCATACCCAGTTTCAAGTACATGAACCCGTAGACCATTCACATTGTCTACAAAACGCGAACGCATACCAACAGGCAGCCATTCGTCAGAGTACGGCCCGATGCCTGGAATCAAGGTATCAGGGATTTGCGCCATAAGCTTTTTTGCCATCAACATTGACGGTCCTGCGATGGCGAGCGCCTGAAGGAATTGCCGGCGGGAATTGTCGTCTATCATCTCGTCCTCTTATTACCTTTTAGCCAATCTTTCTCTATTAATCTGACCCACTGCATCTTCGATTTGCATATTGAGAATGCGCTCACCAAATTCAGGCGTTGAGACAGCCGGATTACCGGTATGTCCCTGGCCGTCTCCCGGCCTTCCCGGCTTCATCTGATTCAGCCGCAACATGGAAGGATTCAGGTACAAAAGTGATGAAGTGTCGTGGGTACCTGCGTGACCCCCTACATCTTCTGCACTGATGTTCTGGCTGATTACCCAGTCATCACCTCGACCGGGGTAGAAATCTGAAACATGATGCACACGCACGTTAGTTTCTGTCCACTCTTCGTTTAACTTCTCTGCCACAAACTTTTGTGTGGCCTGATTGCCCCCGCTGTCTCCTATGAACGCTATATCCAGGAAACCGTGTTGTCTGAAACTGCGGGCCGTAAACTCCAACACACTGCCGAAAACATCTTCGGGAATAGAGATCGTACCGGCAAAACGCATGTGGCTGGTGGGAGGATCTATATCTCCTTCAGGAACGTAGGCAACCACCGGCGCAACCAACGTATCACCGAGTTGATTCGCAATTTCACCAGCCTTGTACTTCACCAGATAATTGTGCTTGCCCAGCACCATGTGCGGACCATTCTGCTCTGTTCCACCAGTGGGCACGATGATAGTTGTCCTACCCTGATCTATAGCATCTCGAACTTCGATCCAGGTAAGGTCCTCGATGAATACACTATTTGGTGACTGAGCAATCGAAGCAGTTAACATCAGGCCAAGCAGCAACGGTGCTTTTTGGAGTATGTCATTCATGTCTTTACTCTTTGTTTAATTATGATCCCTTGAACACAGGCTTACGCTTGTCCACAAACGCCGTTCTTCCCTCTTCATAATCTTCGCTGAGGAAACAGTCATTCACAAGTTTCTCAATGTATTCAGGAGCCATTTGTCCCGGGTCTTTCACTACTTCGTTAACAGCGGCCTTGATGGAGCCGATAGTAAGTGGAGCGTTATTTGCTACGGCGCTGGCATATTCCAGCACTTTCTCTAAAAGACTCTCGCGGGTCACTACCTGGTTGATAAGACCAATACACTGCGCTTCTTCGCTTTCGAGGAACCGTGCGCTGAACAGAATGTCCTTAGCGAACGAAGGGCCGACAATAGAAGTCAGGGTCTTAATCGAGTCATAGCTATAACCCAGGCCTAATTTTGCCGCAGGAATGGCAAAGCACGAATCCTCAGTAGCAATGCGTACATCGCAGTTCAGTGCCAGGGCCATGCCACCACCGACACAGAAACCCTGAATCATGGCAATAGTCGGGTTTTTAAAGCTAGCCAATTCGTTCTGCGCTTCGTCAAAGGCGGCTTCGTAGGCATCCCTTTGTTCCTGACTATTGCGTTTTTCCCCAAACTCTGAGATGTCCGCGCCAGAAACGAAAGCCTTTGGCCCCGCCCCCTTTAGGATAACGACTCTCAACGAATCATCTTGCGCCAATTGCTTCAGCACATCTGCCAAGGCCAACCACATCTCCATCGACATGGCATTGTGTCGCCTCGGGTTATTGAAAGTGATCCACCCAATACTCTTATCCACCACAGCAAGTATTTTCGGGGAAAGTGATTTTATTTCCATGTCGTTTCTTTTCCTTTATTTACCAATACCAATTTTCACAGCACCGCTTTCGACTATTTCATCAATCCGCTCTTCACTGTAATCCAGTTCCCTGAGAATCTCCACGCTATGCTCACCAAGGTCCGGACCTGGTCTTTCAAAGCGCACACCGTGCTCGTAATTCGACAAGTTGATAGGTGAGCGCAGCAAATCGAAATCACCCAACTGATCATGGTGAGCAGTTTTGGTCATGGCCAGGAACTTCACCTGCTCATCTATAAAAGCCTGTTGAATATCGTTTATTGGCCCACAGGGAATACCGAATGAATTAAGTTTTTCCACCAGCTCCGCTGTAGGATGTTGGCTGGTGACGGAGTTGATCTCCTTCCAAAGGTCTTCGCGATGGTTCAACCTGCCTTCAACGGAAGCGTAGTCATCATTGCCAGCCAGTTCTTCGGCCTCCAACGCATCGCAAAATGCCTTGAACATCTTGTCTGTGCTGGCAGCTATGTTCATCATGCCATCGGAGGTGTCGAATACCCCCATAGGCGAAAGGGTCGGATGGTTGTTGCCTTCCTGACCGGGTACTTCGCTATTCATGGTGAATCTCGCCGCCTGGAAGTCCAACTTGCTGAGCATCGCCTCCAACAAGGAAGTGTGCACCCATTGTCCTTCGCCTGTCCGTTCTCTTTGTAGCAGAGCCAACAATATACCCTGCCCGAGAAACATACCGGCGGAAGTATCACTTACGGCGATGCCAACTCGCATTGGGCCATGACCTGGTTCCCCGGTGATTGACATCAGTCCGCTCATGCCCTGAATAACCTGGTCCACTGCTGGCCGCTTCGAGTAAGGCCCTTCCTGGCCGAAGCCGGAGATGCTAGCGTAGATGATCGCTTTATTTATTTTCTTCACCGATTCGTAATCAATGCCTAGTCGGCCCTTCACATCGGACCGAAAATTCTCCACCACAATATCTGCCTTTCTAACCAGATCGAAGAACACTTGCTTGCCGATCGCAGCCTTCAGATTGATACACAAACTGCGCTTGTTGCGGTGCAGATTCTGGGAGTCAGGCCCGTGACGCTTTCCGGCTATATCCCCTTCAACCGGCGCCTCAATACGAATTACATTGGCGCCCCAGTCTGCCAGCAAACGAACAGCCGTAGGCCCAGCCCGAGCTATGCTCAGATCCAGCACGGTGTAGCCAGATAATGGCAGTGATTGCTGATCCATACAGTTTCCATTGATTCTTCGGTGGAAGGAATGTGAAGAATAAATGCCATTCCTGAGCAAGTCCAAGTATAAAAACGGCCTGAAGAGAAAGGTATGGACTACTAATGGGCGCGATTTTGCTGTATTTAAGGGTACATAAAGAATTCTCCTACATATAAAAATTATGACAAAGAGGCACCGATGAAGCTCCGTCAATCACACCTCCTTCGCAGTCTCATGGTAATCGCCGGGATTATGTCGTCCGGAACCCTTCCGAGCACGCTAGCGCAAAACACTTCTGAGCCTTGGAACTGGTCTGAAGAGTATGTCGTGTCTCAGGTCAATCAGGTGCGGGCCGGCAGAGACTTGAATCCGGACTCCTGGCCTGGTGGTGCCCGAGTCGCTGTATTACTGTCCTACGATGTGGACAATGAAACCACCCAAGGACTGCGCACCGGTAACATAAATATCGGACAGCTCTCACAGGGGCAGTATGGTTCGCGCGTCGCGCTGCCGCGCATAGTGAAACTAATGGATGAACAAGAAATACCTGCCACCTTTTTTTTCCCTGCCTGGAGTCTTAAATTGGCTCCCGAACAGGCAGGAATCATCCAGCAATCAGGCCGTCACGAGTTTGGGGTGCATGGCTGGATACACGAACTGAACACTTCGCTAGATGGTGCTACGGAATCAAGATTGTTAGCTCAAGCAGTTGATCAAATCGAAGCAATCACCGGAACCCGGCCAGTTGGTTACCGCGCCCCTTCTTGGAACCACAGCCCCAATACTTTGCAAATCGTGCGAGACATGGGTTTTCTTTATGAAAGCTCTCTGATGCATGATGACCGGCCTTATGAACTGTTGCAGGATGGTGAGCCCACAGGTGTAGTGGAGTTACCTGTGGAATGGATACTGGACGACGCCCCTTTATTAAATCCTCTAGGGACACGCTATATGAATCCACGGGATGTCATGCAAGTGTGGATGGATGAATTCGATAAGGCCTGGGAGGAAGGCACCATATTCTTGCTTACCATGCATCCCCACGTGATTGGGCATCGTTCCAGGTTGGTGGCTTTGGAAGGTTTGATCGAGCACATCAAATCCAAGGATCAGGTATGGTTCGCTACCCATGAACAAGCTGCTCGCTATGTGCGAGAAAGGGCGGGTATGGATTAGCCTCAAAGCTGAGTTGATACTAAAAGACTAAACCAAAAAAAGAGAAAGCAATGGAAACAATTTACAGTAAAGGCCTAACAAGAATAATAATTAGCAGTGCTTTCGTTGCTTCATTCAGTGCTGGGCAATCATTTCTATATGCCGCAGAAGCTGATCAGCCTGCAGCCTCTTTCACCGCAAACCAAGCAACCCAGGGGGAAGTTGCTTATGTTGCACATTGTGCATCCTGCCATGGCGCTAACCTCGAAGGTTTTGGTCTGGTGCCCAGCCTTAGTGGCACCTACTTTGCCGAACGCTGGGGTAATAAGGCCGTGGATTTACTGGCCGGAGATGTCCGCCGCATGCCGCCAGGCGCCGAGAATACATTGGGTGCTACCGCCTACACTGAACTCCTGGCGTATATTTTATACCACAACGGGATCTCTGCCAGTGAACAAGCCCTGCCTGAGAGAGTCTCCGCATTGAATGCACTGGTTATTCCAGCGGAGCAACTGGGCAACCAGAACGTAACAGTAGCAAATCCCCTAATTTACCTTACCGATGGTCCAATTTCGAACTCACCACGACTACAAAATTTAAGCCCGGTTACCGACAACATGTTATTAAATCCTCCCGCCGGTGACTGGCTTAATTGGCGCCGCACTCTCGATGCCTCTGGTCATAGTCCACTGGATCAGATCACGAAAGAGAATGTCAGTAACCTTCAAATGGCCTGGGGCTGGTCACTCCCTACCGGCGCCAACATGATGACACCGATCGTACATGACGGCGTGCTCTTCGCGTACAGCTTTGGTGACGTGGTTCAAGCGCTCGACGCCGCAACAGGAGAATTATTATGGGGATTTCAGAGGGAGCTGGAACCAGGCCGTGTCCCTGATTCCAAAAAAGGAGTCGCCATCTACGATAATAAGCTCATCATCCCCACCTCGGATATGCACCTTATTGCCCTGGATGTGAAAACAGGACAACCCTTATGGGACCATAAGGTTGATATCGGTGATGAAGACGGACACTGGTTCAAGAGCGCGCCCATAATAGCTAATGGCAAAGCAATTATAGGATTGACCGGCAGGCAGGCTGTAGAAGGTGGTGACTTTATTCTCGCTGTGGACATGGAAAGCGGCAAAGAAGTATGGCGTTTTTGGACGGTTGCCCGTCCCGGCGAACCCGGTGGTGATACCTGGAATGATCTGCCTCTGGATCAACGCACTGGAGGTTCGGTATGGATACCCGGCAGCTTCGATCCCGAATTGAATCTGGTTTACTTCGGTCCCGCTCCTACATATGACACCGAAGTTCTGAGGCTTGGCCCAGACGATCAAGATAAAAACAACGACGCACTCTACACCAACAGCACCGTAGCACTCGATGCCGACACCGGTGAACTGATTTGGCACTACCAACATGCGCGCAATGACCAGCTCGACCATGACTGGGCCTATGAGAGACAGATCCTTGAAATACCTGTTAACGGCGTGATGCGCAAAGTAGTCGTGACGGGTGGCAAGCTGGCTATATTCGAAGCGATGGATGCGGCCACTGGCGAGTACCTCTGGTCCATAGATCTCGATATGCAAAATGTTGTAGCAGAAATCAATCCAGCAACTGGTGATAAGACACTTTCCCCCAGAGCGATCCCGTCACTGGATGACGTACTAAGCGAATTCTCGCTGCCGGGCATCTGCCCAGACTGGCTCGGTGCCAGAAATATGCAATCCTCTTCCTATAACCCAGCGACCCAGATGCTGTATATCCCAATCTCAGACACCTGCTTGGATGACAACACTGACGAACGCTGGCAGAAATACCCCGATATTTCTACTAACAGTACTTATGGCATCATTAAAGCCGTCAATCTGGCTAACAAAGAAGTAGTTTGGACCAAACGCCAGACTGGCCCGCATGCTGCCGCCAACCTGATTACAGAAACCGGACTTCTATTCATTGGATCGGTAGACCGCTGGTTCAAGGCTTTAGATCAGGAATCAGGAGAAGTGTTGTGGGAACGTCGCCTGGATAACGCCCTCAACTCCTATCCGATCACCTACCAAGTTGACGGCAAGCAGTATGTCGCAGTAGCAACCAATACGGGGGGTATACATACACGTACGATGCAAAACGCAGCAGGTATCAACCTTCCTCCGACCGGGGCGACGCTATGGATCTTTGCCTTGCCGGACTAAAACCGGGAAACCAAAACAAACGGTGTTCCCAACATAGCCGACCAGCCTTTTCCTCGTTAAGTGATTTGATCTAAATTTTCAGGAACCAAACCGGTACCGGAGTTTTATTGCCAGAGTATCGGCAATGTGGTCATTCCAAGATTGCTCTAATAAGTCTTGAAAAGTGAATTTGCCATGATTGGTCAGAATTCACCATTAGTTTTCCTTGTTTCTGTCCCTTCAATAGCCAGTTGCTGCTTTTTAATATTCGCTAACAAAATTTGGCAGAAGGAAGCAAACCGTGAAATGGTGGAAGAATTCCCAAAACGTAATCTTCGTGGAGAATGAGACTTACAAATGGGCAGCCCCGAAATCCAGTATTACCCGTCGACTCATCTATCTGTCAGTTCTATTTGTGCTGGCGAGCCTCTTATTCAGCGTCTTAAAATAAACTCGGCTAATTAACGGGCTTGAAGTCGCGCTTCAACCGCGAGACTTTCCTCGTCCCTTTGTATCTCGAGCTGTACAACATCACCTGGGGCAGACTGACGCAGCAGATTGGAATAGGTTTGTAGATCATTTAGTGGCTGGCCATTGAAGCTACGGAGCACATCGCCGGCTTGCAGCCCGGCTTCATCCGCAGCGCTATTGGGAGCTACGCCAGAAATACGCACACCATCTCCTGCATAGTTGAAATCAGGTACTGTACCCAGGCTCGCTTCCCGCTCACCGGCCTGACCACTGAGCTCAATCACTTCAGCCCCTTGCAGGTTCACTCGCAGTGGATCGGTACGATCCGCCAGGTAGACCATGGCCTCTTCCACCCACAACGCCACCTCCGACATACCGGCTGCATCCAGCCTGTCTGAAGTGTCACTGGGCTGGTGATAATCCAGATGAGCACCACTGAACAGGTGAATGGCAGGTACACCGCCATTAAGAAAACTCACGTGGTCACTGCTGGCTATAGTTTCGGTGGGAAACTCAGACTGGACGCCGACTGTAAAACCGATGCCCTGGGCCATGAACGGCCACTCGTAAGCGCTGTCACTACCAAATACCTGTAGAGTTTGCCCTCCAAGGCGCCCTACACCATCGAGATTGATCATGGCGAAGATATCTTTGCCAGCAAAACCACCTGGTGGTTTTTGAACAAAATGCTGTGAGCCTATCAGACCAGATTCTTCTCCAGTGAAGGCGACAAATAGGATAGGCCGCTGTGGAGTATAGCTTCGGGATAATTTCGCTGCCACTTCAATCAGAACGCTAACACCCGAGGCGTTGTCATCAGCACCAGCGTATATCTCGCCTGTTTCTGGATCAATTCCAAGGTGATCATAGTGCGCTCCCAGTATTACGGGTTGCGCACTTACAGTCCTGTTTATACCGGCAATCATTCCAACAACATTCGTCAGTTCGGTGTTGCCGTAGCCTGCCAGTGTTTCGCGCCAGAGCTGAAGGTAGGTGCCTCCCAACGGCTGCAATCCGGCGGCGCGAAACTGGTCCGCTATGTACAATGAGGATTTATGAAGTCCCTCACTTTTGAGCCCTCTTCCCTCTTTATCCGCGCTGGTTAACCGAGTGCTGTGGCGAAGCAACTGCTCCGGCAGGTACTTAGGCGGTAACGAGGCGATAGGTTCAGGGACGGGCAAGCTATCCCAATGTATTGGCTTAGTTAGTTCGGGATTTACCCATTGGAGAGGCGAATCTGGGCTGGCCCAAATGCCTGAGATATCATTGGTTGGTTCAACACCAACGAAACTCAGATAGGAATATTTGCCATAGTGCGGCAGCTTCTCGATCATACCCGGCATGGCTATCATGTCGTCAATATGTATCCAACCCACCGCGAGCTCGGGATCGGTGGGGTGACGGCCCGTCATCACGGCGGTACGGTTGATATAGGCAATCTCGCTTCCCGCCAGCGATACCCCCCTATCAGAATACTCCACTCCGTAGGGCTTGACCGCAGCGAAAACATCATCCGAAAACAGATTTTCTCTTCCGAAAATCCACACGGACTTATCGGTGGGTAAAGTCTCAATTTCATCAGCATAAAGTATTTCAAATTCGACGCCCTGTCCGAACGTCTCCGCCATCTGCTCCCAGTGCTGACTCTGCAAACGAGGTAACACAAAGGCAATCTTTCTTGCACCAAACAACTCACCGATTGTGGGCGGTGTCTCTTCCCGGTCAAGCTGGCGGAAAACGTCAAAGAATGGGTCTACCAAAATCGCCTGCAGATTTTCGTAATCCTCGGCCATGACACCTTCCAATTTCTGGGATAAGGATACATCATAAATCTGCGGCTCAGGCTCGTCTTCATAATAAAGAGCGACAGGGACCTTCAATCTATAGGGATCACCGAACTGGGTCTGAGCGAACATGATGCGGGCCTGGTTGTTATTCGCCTCTTCCACTACCACCGACAATTCCGGTGCTCCGATGCGGTTAACCCATTGGTAGAAGAACGGGCCCAGGTCGATCCCGCTCAGCTGGGAATAAAGATTCGCAATATCTGTGAATGACACGCGCTTATACTTGTAATCGCGGTAGAGTATTTGCAACCCTTCAACAAACAGCTTGTCCCCTAGCTCAATTCGTAACATGTGCCATAACATCAAGGTCTTGCCGTAACCCACGGCTTGGGTAGCTGCGGAATTACGGGAAGTGAACTCGGCCAATGGAAAGTCGGTACCTTCTGCCACGTAGTTTTTATAGCGGGCTAGCATTTCCTTTCGGTATTCGTGCCCGACACCGTTCATTTCCTGAAACAAATGATCAGCAAGATATGCGGTTAACCCCTCGCTCCAGTTACCAGAATCGTAGTCGGGGTAGACGCCGTTGCCCCACCAATTGTGAAGAATTTCATGGGGGTAGGACGATTCCAGGATAAAGGGAAATCGGATGACCTGTTGGCCTAAGAGGGTAAAGGATGGCATGCCGTACCCGGTTTCCCAGAAGTTTTCTACCAGTGCAAACTTGCTATAAGGGTAGTCACCGAGAAGTGGCTCATAAAGCTGCATGTAGCGCTCTGTGGCATCCATGTACTTAGCAGCCAGATTAGGATCGGGAGACCGAAGGTAGGCTAGCACTTCCACATCATCTGCCTGCTGCGAGTACTCGATAAAATCTGCAGCAATTAAATAAACTTCCTCCATTGGTACCTGGCTGGTCCATCCATTCTTTCCATTCCTGTCCCCCTGGCTGACGGCAGTCCATGTGTTGGCATTGTCGGTAAATTCTACTTCAAGATCAAAAGTTAGAAGATCGATGCCAAAGTCGGGAATCCAGGCACTGCTTTTATTTAGGTATACACCTTGTTCACCGATAATTCCGGAGGTTTCGGCAAAGCTTTGGGCATACTCAGCAGTGCTCTGTTCAGCGACATCAAAAATCGAACCACTATAAATAAGCAATACCTGACTGTTGTTGCGGGCTTGTAAACCCAGGCTGTATTGAGTCGTAGAGGCCATCGCACCAGGGCTGGCATTGCTGTTAATGTCAGTCTCTACAGGATTACTAATAGCCTGTAGGTTACCGGTGTAATCGCTAATATTCAGGTTACCGTTGAGCCCAAAGCTGATCTCGTTGCCTCCTAATTGTTCCGGAAGCGTGATCGTATCTTCCACCGAGATTCGCTGCGCAACAGGGTCCACTAACACCTTAAGACTATGGTGTACTAGGGGTTCTTCCAAGGACTCTACCGGAATTAAGGGCTGTGCTGCTGCCCACTGCCAAGCCAGTACCAACGCCAGTAGCGTGATAAAACTTAAGGGGTTCGAAAAGCTAGGGTTTAACATGCGCATTACGCCAGCTAGGAATTGTTAATCGAGCCCTAATAACTCCAGCGCGCGCCCATGATTCCAATCGCCCATGTGAATCTGAGAAGTACCGTTCGGGGTACGAGTTGTACTCCAGGCCAACCTGGAGCCGTCTGGCGAAAATACTGGCAGAATGTCCGTACCATCGGTATTGGTGACTCGCACAGGCGTGTTAGTCCCTTCTGCATCAATCAAGAACAACTCGAAGTTCGCATGGCCAAGCACATTGCTTGAATAGATGATGTAGTCGCCGCTGGGATGATAGTAAGGGCCCCAAGCGACCATGGCGTCAGAAGTAAGCTGACGTTGATTTCCACCGTCTATGTCCATGGTCCAGATTTCCGCACTGTTGCCGTCGGGATTAAAGCGACGCCATACCACCTCGGAATTATCCGGGCTGAAGAACGGGCCTCCATCATATCCCGGAGAATTGGTCAGTTGCTTCACGTTGGAACCATCAGCATCCATGACGAACAGATCCATGAAATATGAACTGTCGTCATCGAACAGTTTCTGTTCAGCCTGGGTAAGGGTGCGGCTATAAGCTTCGCGATTAGAGGCAAACAGAATTTTACTACCATCGCTCGAATAAGAGCCCTCAGCATCATACCCGTCGCTGTTGGTCAAGTTGATGATATTACTGCCATCGGCGTTGGCCTGGTAGATTTCATAGTGGCGGTCGTAGTCCCACCCGTAGGGTCGTTCCACGCCACTTTCCCGGATACGGATTTCTTCCGCCTGTTTGTTCAATGCGTCCGGGTCTTCATGGGTCGAAGAAAACATGACCCGGTCCAGAGTAGGGTGAATCCAGGAACAGGTGGTAAGACCAATACCCGGTGATACTCGGTTTGTAGCACCAGTAGCCAGATCTCTGACATAGATCTGATAGAACGGATTATCGCCAGGTACTTCACTCTGAAAGATGAAGCGACTTCCATCGGCACTGAAATAGCCTTCGCCGGAGCGCAGGCTTTCAGTAATCAGCTGTTGAGTATTGCTTAAAAATTGATCTTCGCGCTCTGTATCATAAGAATTAGTCTCGGAAGGCTCTGAATAGCTAGTGGCGCCGGCTACGCCATCAGTAGACGTAGCGCCAGCAACTCCATCCTGCGCCAAGATTTGCCAATTCAGGCATACAGCCAGGGTTATCCCGACTATCCTCACGAGTCGTGAGAGCGATTTGCGGGTGAGATACATGTTCATAATTTCAATCCAATTCATGTCGTTATTGACGTCTTTAACTCTGACTACGGATTACCCAAACGAGAAATATTGCTGCTGCGGAAACACACCGAAAAGCCCGCCAGTATGAATAAAGAGCACACTACCGGCATCCGGCATGCAACCTTCTTTGCCCTTTAGAATCTCAGTTACCATGCCATGAAAGGCCTTCCCTGTATACACCGGGTCCAGGAACAATCCATCGGTTCTGGCTAATTCGGCAATGGTGCTGAACACCTCCTTTGAGGCAAGGCCGTAGCCCGGGCCCACGTAACCTTCAATAGTGTTTATGTCCTTTTTTTGGAAGTCTACATCTATTTTATATCGCCGCTGCCAAAGCGTCACATCTTCATGAATTTTTTTCTCGAAGTATGCGGCATCATCACAAACATTGAAGGCAATCACTTTACCTGGCAAATCAAACAACTTCGAACCAACTAGTAAACCACCCTGGGTGCCGCCGGAACCAGTCGCAGTGACAATGTAATCCGGGGTAATATCCAGCTGCTCGAAGTCCTCTTTTAGCTCCTTACAGGCAGCAATGTATCCCCACAGTCCTATTTCATCGCTTGCTCCAATCGGGATGAAGAAGGCTTTGTTTCCACTAGCGGCGTAATCTGCTTGCAGCTTTCTTGCCAAATCTTCGTGAGTAGCCCAATCCTGTTCTAGCACATAAGTAATTTCGGCACCCGCCAGAAGGTCGAGCAGCAAGTTCCCGTCAGGCTGATCCGGCTTATCACCACGCAGAATTAGGTGTACCTTGAGACCAAGTCGTGAGCACAGAATCGCCGTGGTCCGGCAGTGATTCGACTGAAGCCCGCCGCAGGTGATGATGGTATTGCAGCCCTGCTCAAGCGCTTCGGCCAGGGAAAATTCCAGCTTTCGAATCTTGTTGCCGGAGACTTCGGTTCCAGTGAGTTCATCACGCTTGACCCAAATCTGCGCTCCCGAGCCGTGCAGTGGAAATCGCTCCAGCTTTGTAATTGGGGTGGGTAAGTTAGCCAACTGAAGTCGCTTGGGGAATTGCATAATTTAAATTCTCAAATCTGACCGGAAGTATAAACTTTACTTTCTGCTGCAGTAAAAGTTCTACCCTCTGTCATTTACTCCTCACTCATTGTTTTAGCGCACGACACAAAAAAGGCGACCTTTCTGGTCGCCTTCCGGAAATTACATAACAAACTATTGAGACGTCTTGGTAGCATCATAGGCCATACTCTCGGCCGTTGCTTCCCCTTCTTCCGTACCCAGCGGCTCAAGCACTTCACTGTAAAGAAAAAGATCAGTGAGGACAGCTCGCAGGTGAATGGAGGCATTTAGATTGTCTACCATTTCCGAGCCGATCTTGTCTTGGGCTAGCATGTAGCCAATAGCGGCTCCTGCTTTGCGACAGTCCTCTGCAATCACTTGTTCAAAGTCGGACCGGCCATTGACAAGGGCTTCGGCGATGAATTTCATCGCCGTAGCCATATCTTCTATGGTGGGTCTGGCGTGGGGACCGGGTCCTGTCTCCGCTCCTGCTGGCCGCCCCTGCGCCGCGTACGCCAGCAGGAACTCGTAGCCAGATTCGATAATTTCAATGCTCTCTTCTAAATCCATGCAGCACCGCTTCCATCAAGACCCCGAATAACTACTTCAGTCGGCTTCCTTAGGTGACCATTTACCAGTGTCATGGTTAGCCGCCATTTCTTCCTCTGAAATCCAGCCGGAGATCATGGAACGGGTATAGAAAAGCTTTTCGGGTCGAAGCGAAAAGTAGATGTGCGTCGCTGCCAAAGCCACCAGCGCCAGAGTAGACAACCCATGTAGCAGAAATATCAGCCCAAGTGTATCTTCCGGCATGTCGTTGGTACGCTCCCAGAAAGGAGTGGTCATCTCCATGAACATCAATACACCGGTAACGATGACTGCCAAGGCCACCACGGTGACTGTCCAGTGCATGCCCTTCTGCTCGAAGGAATACTTACCAGGCTTTTTGGCCGAGTCGAAAGGTTCACCAAAATCCTTCACGCCCAGAAGCATAGACTTAAAGTCTTGCCAGAAAAAACCACGGATTATATGTACGACTACGACGAAGGTGAGTATCAATCCGGATATCCAGTGAATGTCCAACCAGGCCAAACGCCAACCTAAGATCGGCGCTACACCGGTGACAATCAGCACTATAATACTCGCGGCCATTATCCAATGAAACCATCGGTCAAAGGACTCATGCCTCATTACGCGTCGGCCTTCAGCCGAAGGCTTATCCATTTTTTTGTTAGCCAGCGCCGCCATAATTATTGCATGGGCCACCAGCAGGACTGCTACAGCAATGAAAACAACATAAAGCAAATCCCAGGAAACACCGAGGATTACCACTTCACCGAAGACATCCTCTCTATAGCGGACAATTTGTTCCACTTTACTAACCTCTCGTTATTGTTTTAATACTTCTATTTTACTTAATTCAATGAGCCCGGGCAGCTTCAGGGTTTACCCCCGGACCGCTCGCATGACCAGATTTTTCATTAATGGCACCTTGAAATGGTTGTAGTTCAAAGGTCGGGCACCTTCAATGGCCATTTCACCAGCGCGGCTAGCGACTTCCTCGGAACGCTGCTGGCCGCGAATGGCGTTCTCAACAGCTTCCAGTCGCCGCGGCACACACTCAACAGCACCGCATGCCAGCCTAATGTCTTCTATCACACCACCGGAAACCTTGATTGCTGCAGCAACATTTACCAAAGCGAAATCCCAGACATTTCGGTCTGCCACTTTCTCAAAATAGAACTCGGCGTTTGCCCAAGTACTCGGAATCCTGACAGCAGTCAGAATCTCACCGTCGTTCAGAACGGTCATGTGGACAATATCCCGATCGGGACCGATAAAGTAATCTTGGGCCGGAATCAGTCGTTGGCCGCTAGAACTGGACACCACCATAGTAGCTTCTAAAGCCACCAGGGCCGGTGCCGTATCAGACGGACTCACTGCCACACAGCGGCTTGCGCCGAACAGAGAATGTTCGCGGTTGAGTCCTTCTGGAGAGTCGGCATAGCAGATATTACCGCCAGCACGGTAGCAATCCAGGCCCCGGCGATAGTACCAGCACCGGGCATCCTGATTCAGGTTGCCACCAAGAGTACCGACGTTGCGAATCTGCGGACTAGCAACTTTACTGGCGGCCTCGGCTAGCAAGCCGTAACGGGATTGCACCAATGGATTGTTGGCAATCTCGGTAATCGTGGTTACTGCGCCAATTTCGATACCATCGCCGATTTCCTTGATACCCTTCCAGGCATCGATCTGCGTTAGTTCGATCATGGCAGCAGGAGTTTTGTTACGGTCTTTCAACCAACCGTACGTATCCTGACCACCACCGAGTAGCCAACCATCGCTACCTAATTCGTTCGCCAAATCCAGTGCGTTTGCTTCATCAGTTGGCTGATAAAGCTCAATATCGGGCATTACGTCATGTGAAGTAGCTACCATATCAACCTCGGAAATTGTTCTGAGCAAGAGGCGTCCATTGTTCTGACGTTCCTGCTAAATGGTTAATGATCATGTCTGTAGTTACCGGAGCGGCGTTGAAGATGTGTCCTCCTAACGCGTCCGAAATCGCAGCATTCAGTGCAGCACATACAGCCCCCTGGGTAGGCTCACCGATTCCACGTGCGCCCACCGGATTCTCGGGATCGGGCAGATCCACCCAGCCAGTTTGAACCTTAACCGGCGTGTCGAGATAGGTTGGCACTTTGCTCTGCCAATAACCAGTACTCGCTGGAAGGCCGTTCTGCGGGTCATACAGGTGACGCTCGAGCATAGAAAGCCCGACTCCCCAAACAACTCCCCCGACCAATTGGTTCTTCAGCCCCTGCGGATGCATTACCGTACCGCATTCACCCACACTGACTATGTCCTTGATTTCGATTTTACCAGTTTCGGTATCGAGTTCGATCTCAAGAGCCGTAACAGTGAAACCGGGAGGATTACCGGAATGAGCCGGGTCGTGGTAGACACCCATGAAACCAGAGCCCGCTAATCGGGACACAGCAATCTGAGTCCACTCGGCGAGGTCTTCAGGGAGTTCCGCTTCGCCTGTGTATTTGCCACCCAGCTCCATTGCCCGTTGCGCCACTTCAGCAAAGCTGTACCCAACAGATTCATCCGCAATCTGGTGTACACGCTCGTTGGATACATCGTAGTCATCCGGGCTACCGCCTAGATCATTAGCAGCAATCTCTTTCATCTTCGCCAGCAGATCTTGTGCCGCACCCCAGCAGGTCCGCGTATTGGTAAAGATGGAGTTGCTGCCATCCTGCGGTGAAGTGATCGGCAGGTGTAGATCGGTGCGACCAGTAACGATATCGCAACTTTCCCACGGCATCTTCAGTGCTTCAGCTGCTGCTCTTGAGGTTGACGCGTAAGAATAAGTTCCCAGGTTTCCGACACCGTTATGAATCTTCAGGCGACCGTCGGCGCCCATCATAACAATACCATCCATACCACTGCGGCCAGCGTTGTGATAACCCTGGCCTATTCCAAGACCAGTCACCTTGCTGCCATTGCGTTGACGGCGACGCGATTGACGTCCTTCCCAGTCAAACAGTTGCGCTGTTTGCTCAAGCGCTTCTGGCATGTAGGCACTGGTAAATGGCTGACGCTGGATACCCCCAACATCGCCATTTTGCGGCGTGTTGATCTTGCGAATTTCCAGCCTGCCGATGCCTAACTCATCTGCTGCCTTGTCAAGAATCGGCGAAACGATTGCCGCAATCTGGTTCTCACCCGGGCCACGCTGGGCACCGCGGTGAGCCGTGTTACTGCCAATGGAAACACCTCGCAGACGCACTGCCTCAGCCTGATAAACTATGCTCACGGCATTTGTTGCAGAGAACGCATCGCCACCCCCGCCTTTACCGCCATTATCGGATACGATCCAGAGGTCAGCTGCCGACATCGTGCCATCTTCCTTGAAACCAAGCTTGATCCAGCCCTGGAATCCCTGTCGGGCACCACCAATTGTGAACTCTTCCTCGCGCGTGATTCGCATCATCACCGGTCGATTAATTTTCTGAGACAGCTTGGCCGGGACTCCGTAAATCGGAACACTACCAGCTCGAGCCCGCTGTCCAAAACCACCACCGGTTGCCGCGTTAACGAAGACCAAGTCTTCTTTTGCAACGCCGATAACCCCAGCAATGCCATCCGCAAAAGCGGTTAGACTCTGGGATCCGCCGTGTAAATAAAGCTTGCCATCTTCCCAGTAGGCCAATGCACTTCGTGGCTCCATGGACATGTGGGGATAACCGGCAGTAGTAAACGTATTTTCATAAACAAAGGCTGCATCAGCGAATGATGCTTCCAGGTCTCCATAGGAAAGCTCGGTCGGTGCCTCGGCTGTGGGTTCGTTGCCTGCGCGAAAACTGGCGACCTGATCAGCCGTCCATTTCTCCTGGATAAAACCCTGACGGAAGACGAAGGTATTACCGCCGTTATAAGCGTCGGGGCCTCCGTCCGCCAAGCTGTCCAGCGGATCAATAACGTGCTCCAACCTTTCAAAAGTGACCGCGATTGAAGCAATAGCAGTCTCCGCTGTTTTTTCATCAACGGCAGCGACCGCTAAGATTGGCTCGCCAACCAGCGTGGGCTCATTTGTGAGAATTTTGAGCCCGGTGCTTTGTGGTTCACCATCAGGATAGACGTCATCCGCGGTGAGAATGCCATAAACGCCGTCCATCGCCAGTGCCTCGGAAGCGTCGATATCCAATACCCTACCGTGTGGGATGGGGCTTGTTAATAATCGTGCATAGACCATCCCCTCGCGGGTGTAATCTTCTGCATACTTAATCCGACCAGTGACCTTGCCCGACACATCTGGTGGAATAAAATCTTTTCCAATATGCATATATGCCATGATAGTTATCCTATTTCAGCGGCGCGCATGACGCCGTCCAGGTAAGAGTCATAAGAACCGCACCGACAGATATTGCCTGACAGGCCGTGTCGCGCTTCTTCTCGGGTTGGGTTGGGGTTGGCACGTAATAAACCTACTGCAGCCATTACCTGCCCGGGGGTGCAATAACCACACTGTGGAGAAAGTTGCTCCACAAAGCCCTGCTGTACCGGATGCAAGTCGCCGTTTGGTGATTCAAGACCTTCAACAGTCTCTATTCGGCCGTTTTTCATAGAATGGGTTAATACCGAACAGGCATAAGTTGCGATATCGTCGACCAGCACTGTGCAGGCTCCACACTCGCCCCGGTTACATCCTAACTTGGTTCCAGTCAGGCCAAGCTTATAGCGAAGAGTCGACGCCAGGGTTTCCTGAGGAGCGACATCAACACTGCGGAGTTGGCCATTTACATTGATTCGAATGAGACGTTCTACATAGCCGGCTGGACGGCCCTGGCCATTGGCTGCATACCACATGCCTGTTGTGGTAGTAGCCGCAGCACCAGAGGCTACTACCCCTTTTATGAAGCGTCTACGGGTCAGTTTTGATTTCACGGGTTACATTCGCCTCCATGTTATAAGGAAAGGAATTCTGTCTAAAATAGTGATTCTTTTTTTGTTATATCGCTCTCTAATACAAATGAGAATTGTTTGCATTTGTATTTTTTTGCTGTACAATAATACTCCTGCTAGAGTAAATCACCTTCTGGTTTTTAGCAAGCTAGCCGTTGGCTTGTATGGCTTGATTTCTGGTCCTTTCAGCCAGTTTCGTTCGGGTTTCCGTTTAGACTAATTGGTAGTCGATGCCTATCCCGAATAACCTTAATCGATTTTCTGGTTACAAAACCTATTTCAGATATTCGCGGGTAGATTTTATATCTTCTTCCGACGCCGTAATTTTAAACATTCCGCGACACTCATAACTATATTTGTACCATCAAGTTCGTGCAGACGATTTAACTATTATTGTGAACGTAATCGTCAAACCTTTAACAAGAAGCTGCTTAAAATCGGCCACCGAGCAAGCCCGTTAATCGGCGGGAACCCCCGTAAACCTTGACATATTCTGCCGTGGTGTTATTTTGACCGGCCCTCTCCATTGCTCTGATAAGCGACGAATAATGAAAGGGAAACTGACTAAACCGCTACGTCCTACCAGGCGGAATCCAATAGCGTTATGCCTACAGGCCCTAGAGGCGCAGCCATCACAGGATGGGGAATCATTGGCGGAATGAGAGCCCTATCTTGCGAAGAGCAAAGAGACTTAACTTGTTATGAGCGAACAGCAAAAGCGTCCACTGAAGTTCGGCTATCCTGAGAAAACAGGACTATACGATCCTGCACAAGAAAAAGATTCTTGTGGTGTAGGCTTTGTCGCAAATATCAAGGGCGTACCTAGCCGTCAGATTATGCTGGACGCCTACCATATAAATTCGCGCATGGAACATAGAGGTGGCTGTGGTTTTGAAGCCAATACTGGTGACGGCGCGGGCATTTTGATAGCGACCCCGCATAGCTTTTTCCAGAAGATTGCCGAGGAGGAGTTAAATTCTGAACTGCCGCCAGCCGGACAGTATGCCGTGGGGAACATCTTTCTTCCTGTCGAAAAAGGAGAAAGAGAAACCTGTCGCCGGGTGATTAACGAGATCATTGCGGAGGAAAACCAGCTGCTCGTTGGGTGGCGAGAAGTACCTTTGGATCCCGACGGCGCGGGTGTCGGTCCAGCGGCCCGTATGGCTCAGCCGCAGATCGAGCAACTCTTTATTGCTGCAGCCGAAGGGCTGGAGCAAGATCAGTTTGAACGCAAGCTTTACGTTATTCGCAAGCGCTTTACCCATCGGCTGCGCAACGATGAGTCACTAGCAGAACGCAAGCAACTTTTTGCCTGCAGTCTCTCTACCAAGGTCATTGTCTATAAAGGGATGCTGACCCCAGGACAATTATTCCCTTTCTATCACGACCTGACCAACCACGCTTTCGAAACTCATCTGGCGATGGTGCATTCGCGATTCAGCACTAACACCTTCCCATCCTGGGACCGAGCACAGCCAAATCGTTTCATGAGTCACAACGGCGAAATCAATACGCTGATGGGTAATGTTAACTCCATGGCCGCACGCCAGGGAAAGCTGGCAACCGATGTATTCGGTGATCGCTTAAAAGATATCTTTCCAGTTATCGATGCAGATTGTTCCGATTCCGGCAGCTTCGATGCGGTATTGGAATTCCTACTACTGTCAGGTCGCTCACTGGCCGAAGCAACCATGATGATGATTCCTGAAGCTTGGCAGTCGGATATCAATATGGGCCATGAAAAGAAAGATTTCTACGAGTATCACTCGGCCCTTATGGAGCCCTGGGATGGCCCTGCCTCGATCGTATTCTCGGACGGGCACTATATCGGAGCAGTGCTGGACCGAAATGGTTTGCGTCCCAGCCGCTACTACGTTACCCACGATAACAAGTGCATCATGGCTTCCGAAGTAGGCGTGCTTGATGTCGACCCGGCAAATGTGAAACTCAAAGGTCGACTTCAACCCGGCAAGATGTTCTTGTTGGATTTTGAAGAGGGCCGCCTTATTCCCGACGAAGAGCTCAAACAAAACATAAGCAACAAACGCCCCTACGGGGAATGGCTGGCCCAGCAAAAAGTTATGCTGCAGGACATCACCAGCATCAGCGAGGCGCACTCACTTGATGCGGAAGACACACTCCAGCGCATGCAGGCATTTGGTTACACCACCGAGACAATGCAATTCATGCTGATCCCGCTGGTGACTGAAGCACGTGATCCATTGGGCTCGATGGGTAATGATTCTGCTCTGGCATGTCTTTCGGACAAGCCACGTATGATTTACGACTACTTCAAGCAATTGTTCGCCCAGGTAACAAACCCGGCCATCGATTCCATCCGGGAAGAAGTTGTGATGTCACTCACCTGTTTCATCGGGCCAGAAGGCAATCTTGTCGAGACTACGCCAGAACAAGTGCACCGTCTCAGCATCGATCACCCAATCCTTTCGAACCAGCAATTAACCAACATCCAGCACATGGATTGCCAAGGCATGCGTTCCCGGGTCATTGATATAAGTTACAACGCGGTGGAAGAAAATGGTTACCTCAACACCATCGATCGTATTTGCGAAGAAGCTACCCAAGCTATCACCGAGGGATTTTCCTTCATTATTCTTTCCGACCGGTTTATGTCCAAATCACATATTCCGCTGAGCGCACTGATTGCTTGCGGCGCGGTGCATCATCACCTAGTGCGAAACGAACAACGCACCCAGATCGGTATCATAGTGGAAACCGGTGAAGCACGGGAGGTTCACCATCACTGTCTGCTTGCGGGTTACGGCGCGGACGCTATCAACCCTTATCTGGCCTTTGAAGCTCTGTGGCAGGCTAATAAAGAAAAGCTGTTAGGTGAAATGTACTCTAGTGAGGATGCTCTTGTTGCAGGTTACAAAAAAGGAATTGCCAAGGGCATGCTTAAGGTCATGGCCAAGATGGGCATCTCCACCCTTCAGTCCTATAAAGGGGCGCAGATCTTCGAAGCAGTGGGTCTGGCTGGAGAAATTATTGACAAATGTTTTTGCGGCACGGCAAGCCGAGTGCAAGGTGTAAACTTTGATGTCCTGATCGATGAATCCCATCGCCGTCATACAATTGGGTACCCTGCCAAGGAAGGCGACGTGATTTCTGTTCTAAACAATCCCGGTGATTTTCATTGGCGCTCTGGCGGCGATTTACACATGTGGAACCCCAACACGATTTTTAATCTGCAGATAGCAGCCCGCAACAACAATATTGAAGCCTACTCGGAGTTCGCGCGATACGCCAACGAGGAGGCGACACGCCGATGTGCCTTTAGAGGCCTCCTGAAATTCCGCACCGATGTCAACGAGTCAATCCCCCTCGATAAAGTCGAACCTGCCAGTGAAATCGTCAAACGCTTCGCAACTGGTGCGATGAGTTTTGGATCTATCTCCCAAGAGATTCACGAGTCCCTGGCAATTGCAATGAATCGTTTGGGTGGGAAGTCCAATACAGGAGAGGGAGGCGAAGACTCGGCCCGGTTCAACCCCCTTCCAAACGGTGACTCCAAACGCTCAGCTATCAAGCAGGTGGCTTCAGGGCGCTTTGGTGTGACAGCATGGTATCTGACCAATGCTGATGAACTGCAGATTAAGATCGCCCAGGGCGCTAAACCAGGTGAGGGTGGTGAGCTACCTGGTCGTAAAGTGGATGAACAAATAGCGCGTATCCGTCATTCCACCCCGGGCGTTGGTTTGATCAGCCCTCCGCCACACCATGACATTTATTCTATTGAGGATATAGCTCAACTTATCCACGACTTAAAAAATGCCAATCGCGAGGCACGTATAAGCGTAAAATTGGTATCCGAGATCGGCGTCGGCACCATCGCGGCCGGGGTAACCAAGGCTAAGACCGATCACCTGGTTATAGCTGGACACGACGGTGGCACGGGAGCCTCACCACTGACGTCTATCAAACATGCCGGACTGCCCTGGGAGCTCGGCATCGCCGAAACCCACCAGACGCTTGTTATGAACAACCTGCGGTCACGCGTTGCGTTGCAAACCGACGGTCAATTGAAGACTGGGCGCGACATTGCCATTGCGGCGTTGCTGGGAGCCGAAGAATTCGGTTTCTCAACCGCTCCTCTTATCACGCAAGGCTGCATCATGATGCGCAAGTGCCATTTGAACACCTGCCCTGTAGGTGTGGCCACCCAGGATCCTGAGTTGAGAAAGAAATTCAAAGGCAAGCCAGAACACCTAGTGAACTACATGTTCATGGTGGCTGAGGAACTTCGAGGGATTATGGCCCGCATCGGCGTTAGCACAGTCAATGAAATGATCGGGCGCGTGGACCTGCTGGACACCGACCATGCAATTGATCACTGGAAAGCAAAAGGCCTCGATCTTAGTGCTATTCTCGAACCGGCCCAGGTAGTATTCGAAGGCACCGAGTTCTATTGCGTACGCCAGCAGGACCACGGACTCGATAAGGCTCTGGATAACGAACTTATTCGCTTGGCTGCGCCGGCTCTAGAGAAGGGTGAAAAAGTATTTATCGAACACGAGATCATCAACACCAACCGCGTCGTCGGCACTATGCTTTCCAACGAAGTATGCAAAAAATGGAAAGCCGAGATGCTGCCCGAAGACACTATCAACATAAAATTTAACGGATCAGCTGGACAGAGTTTTGGAGCCTGGTTGGCAAAGGGTATTACCATGACCGTAGAGGGAGATGCCAATGACTACGTGGGCAAAGGACTGTCCGGTGGAAAGATCGTAATCTACCCGCCAAAAGAAAGCACCTTCCAGGCAGAAGAAAACATTATCGCCGGGAACGTCATTCTCTATGGAGCCACAAGTGGCGAGGCCTATATCCGGGGTATCGCAGCAGAGCGCTTTGCAGTGCGCAACAGCGGCGCTAGTGCTGTCATCGAAGGCATCGGCGATCATGGCTGTGAATACATGACCGGTGGGTGCGTGGTTGTACTCGGCAAGACCGGTCGAAACTTCGGCGCAGGAATGAGTGGCGGTACTGCCTATGTCTGGGACCCAGATGGTAGCTTCCCTTGCCGGTGCAACATGGAATCGTTTGAACTCGAACCGGTCTCTTCAGCCGTAGATATTTTGGAGCTTAAACAACTCATAAAAAATCACGCAGAATACACAAACTCGCCGGTTGCCCGAAAAGTGCTAGAGGACTGGGAAAACTCACTCTCTCAGTTCGTGAAAGTGATGCCTACCGATTACAAGCGGGTGCTGGCCGAACGGGCCACTGCATCCGCTGCCTGATTGTCGGCGGTTTTACAAACCAGGAATTCAAATGGGAAAGCCAACAGGATTTAAGGAATTTGAGCGCGAAACCGAGCCCTATCGAAATGCGATGGAGCGGTTGCTGGATTTCGACGAAATATACACCGATCATCGCGAGGAGCATTTGACTAAACAAGGAGCCCGGTGCATGGACTGCGGCGTCCCTTTTTGTCAATCCGCCGATGGCTGTCCCGTCTATAACCTCATTCCAGAATGGAATGATCTGGTTTACCACGGGCATTGGAAGGACGCACTGGACCGCCTGCATAAGACCAACAACTTTCCCGAGTTCACTGGCCGCGTGTGTCCTGCTCCTTGCGAAGGCGCCTGTGTACTTGCCATTCACGAACCAGCGGTTACCATCAAGAATATCGAATGTGCAATTGCCGACAAGGGCTTTGAAGAAGGCTGGGTTGTTGCTAATCCTCCACAATTTCGAAGCGGAAAGACTGTCGCGATAATAGGCTCTGGGCCGGCTGGACTCGCTGCCGCTGCCCAACTGAACAAATCAGGCCACGAAGCCACCGTGTTCGAGCGAGACGATCGCGTGGGCGGCTTATTGATGTACGGTATTCCTAACATGAAACTTGACAAGACTATTGTAGATCGCCGAGTAAACCTGCTACGGGAAGAAGGTGTGCATTTCATGGTAAATGCCGACATCGGCGGCGATGGTGACAACGCTGTTCCGGTAGAGCAATTACTAAACAACTTTGATGCACTGTTATTGGCCACCGGAGCTACCAGACCTCGGGACTTGCAGATTCCCGGTCGCGAAGGCGATGGCGTGCATTTTGCCATGGAGTTTCTTTTGAAGAACACCAAGAGCTTGCTGGATTCACACCTAGAAGACGGTAATTACATCAGCGCCAAGGACAAAAACGTGATCGTAATCGGGGGCGGTGATACTGGCACTGACTGCATCGGCACATCTCTTAGACATGACTGCAAGTCGCTAGTTAACTTTGAAATCATGCCAAAACCGCCACCTGATCGAGTGCCTGACAATCCCTGGCCTACCTGGCCGACAATTTTCCGCGTCGATTATGGGCACGAAGAAGCTGCTACCCGTGACGGGCAGGATCCGCGTGTCTATTCGATCTCCGGGAAGGAATTCGTAAGAGATGATGAAGGCAAGCTATTGGGAATAAATACCTTCGAAGTCGACAAAAACTTTAAAGAGATACCTGGCACTATCCAGTTCTGGGAGGCTGATCTGATCTTCATCTCTATGGGTTTCCTTGGCCCCGAGCATTATGTCAGCGAACCATTGAAACTGAACCTCGACTCACGCTCCAACTATATGGCCGATTACCAGGATTTCCGAACATCTCACCAGAAAATCTTCGCTGCCGGAGATTGCCGTAGTGGTCAGTCACTGGTAGTCCGCGCTATTGACGAGGGACGATTAGTAGCTGACGAGATCGATAAGTTTCTTAACTCCTAGCCTGGTAATTGCAATTTTTTTATCTATTGCCTTGCGCTGGACAGCCCAAGTGTCTGAAGTGCCTCGTCTATCTCTTCGAGAATATCTGGGTCATCGATCGTAGCTGGGATCCGGTGTTCCTCGTTATCAGCAACCTTTTGCATCGTACCCCTTAGTATCTTGCCAGATCGTGTCTTGGGTAATCGCTGGACGACAACAGCTTGTTTAAATGCTGCAACGGGTCCAATTTGATCTCGTACGAGTTGTACGACCTCAGTAACAATGTCCTCAGAATTGCGTTTTACACCAGCTTTCAGAACCAAAAAGCCCACCGGAAGCTGACCTTTCAATTGGTCGGCGACACCGATAACCGCGCACTCGGCCACATCACCATGACCGGCTAACACTTCCTCCATTGCGCCAGTAGATAGGCGATGACCTGCCACGTTAATAATGTCGTCGGTGCGGCTCATCACAAATACATAATCGTCCTCATCGATAAATCCAGCATCTGCGGTCTTGTAATAGCCGGGGAACTCCTCCATATAACTCTCCAGAAAGCGTTCGTGGGCATTCCACAGTGTCAGTAATGAACCAGGTGGCATTGGCAGCTTCGCACACAGGGCTCCGACTTCGCCTGCCGGCATCGGGTTACATTGGTCATCCAATACTTGCAGATCCCAACCCGGCGCAACCTTAGTCGGCGAGCCAGGTTTGACAGGCAGGAAACCGTAACCTTTATGATTCGCTGCGATAGACCAGCCGGTTTCGGTCTGCCACCAATGATCAATTACGGGGATCTCCAGTTTCTCTTCTGCCCAGAAAAGAGTATCGGGATCCGTGCGTTCACCCGCTAGAAACAAAGTCTCGAAATGGCCCAGGTCATATTTTGCCAGTAGCTTACCGTCCGGATCTTCTTTCTTGATTGCACGAAATGCCGTCGGCGCAGTAAATAGTGTATTCACTTCATGATCGGCTATAACACGCCAAAATGCGCCGGCATCAGGCGTGCCGACGGGTTTACCCTCGTAAAGTATCGTCGTACAACCTTTAAGTAGAGGCCCGTAGACTATGTAGGAGTGGCCAACCACCCAACCTACGTCGGAAGCTGCCCAGTAGACATCGCCTGCTTCTACCCCGTAAATTGTGTTCATAGTCCAGTTAAGTGCGACCGCGTGACCGCCATTATCGCGCACCACACCCTTGGGCAAACCGGTGGTTCCGGAAGTGTAAAGAATGTAGAGCGGATCAGTCGCCTTGACGGTTACGCAATCAACCGGCTCTGCTGCCCCCATCGCCTCCTCCCAATCTATGTCTCTGCCAGATTGCAGTTCGGCAATTTCCTGTGGCCGTTGTACAACGATTGTTTTTGATGGTTTATAGCTGGCGATATCGATCGCATCATTTAATAGCGGCATGTAAGGGATGATGCGATTGATTTCGATGCCGCAAGAGGCAGTGATGATGACATCTGGTTGAGCATCATCGATACGCACGGCCAGTTCGTTGGAGGCAAAACCCCCGAACACCACCGAGTGAATGGCTCCAATACGCGCACAAGCCAACATGGCAATAACTGTTTCGGGAATCATCGGCATGTAGATGATTACCCGGTCTCCCTTGGCGACCCCGTTGCTCATCAACACCCCTGCAAACCTTGCCGTTAGGTCTTTGAGTTCGCTGTAAGTAAATCTGGCAACCTTGTTACCGGCGACAGGGCTGTCGTATATAAGCGCTAGATAATCACCACGGCCATTCTCAACATGCCGGTCCAGGGCGTTGTAACAGGTGTTGAGCTCACCTCCGACAAACCATTGGCCATGTGGTGTTTGGGAGGTGTCCAGTACTTTATCCCAGCGTTTTACCCAGTGCAGATCTTCAGCCACCAAACCCCAAAAGGCTTCCGGATCGGAAAGTGATAAGGCATGGGCTTGTTGATAATTGTTTTCAGCGTCGGATGACATCCCGTAATCCCTTTTGATTCTGCACCTGGAGCAGTCATCTTAAAAGAAGGCAAGGCGACAATACCAGTAAAAAGGGGAGGTTTTCCATACACAAAAAAAACGGCGATGATTCCTCATCGCCGTTTAATTTTTCGCTTATAAGCGTTCCGGGCTTACAGCTGCCAGAGTGCCCTTACGTACCAGCGACGACCCCGACCATCGAATACCGAAGCGTCGTAGTTCAAAGCAGTTTCCTCATAGTAAGGCAGGGTTGCGTTGAAAAAATCGAGGACACCAAACGAAAATCGTGTGGTTCCAAATGCCGCATTACTCCAGTCGTGGATGTAGTTGTACTGCAGGTCCCAACTATTGTAGCTGCTAATCTCACGACGCAGCAGGTTACGGGAGAAGTCAGAAGCAGTCTCATACGAAAGGGGGTACCGGAGGTTATAGTAAGACCCTATATGACGGTTGATCGCTACTAAACTGTGGCGATCCCTGCTCCAGGCAAAGGTCAGGTGACCTTTATTATCTGGCAGTGAACGCACCAGGTTGTTATCTCCAGTGGTACCTGCACTATCGTAGAGATTGGTGTCCAGCAGGCCACGTTCCAGCCCAGGAACATCAATCAGCTTGTACTGCCGAACATGAGTGTAATCCAGGCCTACACGGAAGTTACCCCATTCATTATCCCAAGCATAACCCAGCCTTACATCCACTCCATCGGACTCAATCATACCCGCATTGATAGCACTGAGGGTCAAAGTAATCAGGGCCGCATTTTGTGTACCGAATGCCCGTTGAATACCTTCTGCATAATAGGCCTGGGGGTTAACAACACAGTTCAGACGCTCATCAGAGTCAACACCGTACTGGGCTGTCAACGCATCCGGATCACACTGGTAGTACGGAGTCGGGTACAGGGTCTGATCTGCCGGGATGGAATCGTTGTAAATGAAGTTAGACTTGTCTTGAACCGCCACGTTAAACGCATCTATCTCGGGTTGCAGAGCCCGAATAGGCGGCTCCGGCAACACCCGGTCTTCTACTTCGAAACGCCAGAAGTCAGCCTGCACGCTCAAACCGTCCAAAGCACCATCTGGAGTCCAGATGAAACCGGCGGAGTAAGTGTCAGCATACTCATTACCAACATAAGGCGCGGGCCCACCTAATGTATAGGATCCTCCCGATACCGAGTTTGCATCGGTAGCTGGCAACAGGCCGGCACGTACCTTCTGATTTTTGATCGGTTCACGGAAGCCAACCCAACCGGCTTCCAACCCTTGCTCAATTAGTGCGATATTCGGAGCACGGAATGACTGCGACCAGGAACCACGTACTAACAGGGTTTCCAAGGGACGCCAGCTTATCGCAGCCTTCGGTGAAAGCTCGCTTCCGATAAAGCCACCGTAGTCCTCATAACGAAGCGCAAGCTGGGTCTCGACGTTCTCGGCAAACGGTAAAGAGAGCTCTGCAAACACTGCCTTGGTATCGCGGCTATGATCGTAATTAAACGCACACATGGCACACTCGTAGTTGTTGCTCACATAGTGGTACGCATCAGGTTCGCCATCGGCTCCCCAACTCAGAATTCGAGACGGTAAGCCCGGGTAGTTCTGATCTGCAGCGTGAGACAGTGTATTACGATCGCGATACTGGGCTCCGACTGCGAACTGTGCCGTACCACCGGCCATTTCCATGAGTTCTCCAGAGACCACCGCATCGAATACTCCCAGTCGATTCCGCTTGTCAGTCCGGTTAATTCTTTCGTTCATCCAGTCCATTAATTCGCGACTGTTTGCTTGACCACTACCGTCCAAGGAACTTATGAAGGGGTTGTAGAACATGCAATCGCCCTGGCCCTGGTTATTGCTGGTCAATCCAAAAGACATTGACTCACGGGTGGTGAATACATAACCGGGGAAGAACGTCTGGATAAGGCCTGGAGCATAGAAATCCCAGGCTTGCGGAATAGCTCCGCCATAAGGCCCCGGTACCGCTGTAAAGTCGAACGTGCCTGAGCCGTTTGGAACACAGTTAGGACCACCCAAACCATTGGCAGCCATCTCAGCGCGATCTCTGGCGTAGCTCAAGTAGCTCGCTTCCAGGGAGGATTGACTGAAGGAATAACTCACATCATAGTTCAATGTGCGATCACCAAATTCAAAATCACCTCGCAGTGATGCCTGAATACTGGACGAATTAGTCCAGGTCTCATTGTTTCTGCCGCCTTTTCGTGGCAAGCCATCACGTACGCTGGTCCACAGGGCGGTGTTCGGTCCACCGTTTGCCCCGGCAACGGGTGCATTAGGAATATCGGCTGCAGTAGGACGAGTCAACCCAACATAGGGAGCAAAATAGCCAAGCTCCAAAGTCTGACCGATGGAGTTCCAGCCGTACCACGGATTACGGGCATAGGCTCCAGGCTGCGCCAGGAAAACCGTTGGGCCCCGGGTGGCGTTGTAACCATCATCAGAACGGACGGTTGTCATATCAGAGTAGTGAGAGAACACAGAAAACTCGGTGCCATCATCAAACGTGTGACTGAAGGAAGCCGCGAAACTGTCTCGCTCGGCCTCGCCTGAGATATACATATATTCTGTAGTGTCTTCACGGCAGGTGCCACCTCGCTCACCACGTGTTGCGCGCTTGGAGCTGAAAACCATTGGTGACCCGTCATGCGTCTCAAAGGTGTAACACCCCGGATCGGTATGGATAGTGGTGCCGAGTCCACCTTCTCTTACATTCTGCTCCATTACGTCAGTATTAATCCAGCCCGGACTAACCTGAGCACCAAACGCTGGAGACGATATCAGAGAACCTGGTGAACCCACAGTCCCCAGAAATTCTGAATTCTCATCATAGAAATTACCCATAGTTACGGGGACCGGGTCACGTTCGAAGTGCTCGGCTGACAATACAAAGTGAGTATCACCATCGTCGCTGGACCATCCCCAGATGGCACCTATTGTGGTGTCGTTAAGGTTACGGCCGCCGGATTGATCGAGACCCTGGATATCGCCAGAAATCTCGAAACCCTCGAACTCGGTACGCATTATAATGTTAACCACACCGGCAACAGCATCTGCACCGTATAGTGCTGATCCGCCGTCGGTTAGAACTTCGATTCGCTCTGTCATGACCAGTGGAATCGAGTTTATGTCAACAAACTCACCACCGACTTTGGTGTTGGAGCCTGCAGGCGCCATCCGCTTACCGTTGATGAGTGTCAGTGTAGAGTTTTCACCCAAGTTCCTCAGGTTGACGTTGGCGGTACCTTCCACCTGGCTGTACTCGCCGGGGTTCTCGCCAGCCACCATTGCATTGGTTATTGAACCGGAGTTGATCTCCAGGTTCTTAATTACGTCCCAAATAATCGCTGCGCCTTGTGCTTCAATACTGTCACGATCAATCACCTGAACGGGAGATGGGGCATCGAGGGGAGTTCCTCGAATATATGACCCTGTTACTACAACTTCCTCAATATCAATATCATCGTCATCGCTTTGTTGAGCCGCCACAGGCAAAGATGTAACCGCCAGCATAATTGCGAGCGACAAGGCCTTGTGTTTGCTAGGAAAGGATCTACGCATAGTTACACCCTCGATATTTACTTATTTTGCTTTTATAAAACCACGAAAATGCCCTAAAGGGCAAAAATTCAGAAGCGAAAGTCTAAGTCCTATCTAAGACTAAGTCCATCATTCAATGGGATAAAACTCCAAATTTTATGTCATTCGACCATAATTTCCTTCATTTTTGTGGAAATCGTGTATTTCTGAAAATTTTTTACAGCTTTTAGGAGGCTTTCAACCTGTAGGTATATGAAATATATACCTATTTCACTCAAACCCGAACAATGCTAGCCCCAGATTGCTCTGCTCATCGCTATTATGCGGTTCGTACTTCGAGTCAGGAGAAAATCTTCAATTTCAGATGCACCAGGATGTCGGCCGTCAAACTTAGCAGAAACTTCGCGGACACTGGAGCTTGTTAAAGCCTAATTTTGCTTATTTTCAGAAGGGTCAACCGCCTGCTCTTCTAGCCCACAAGACACGCAGCGACGAGTTACCAGATTTAACAGGATCTTCTTAACGAAATACTGTTGCCCGCATGCTGGACATCGACGCCGTGCCATATCAATAGCAAATCCTGCCCACAAAGCCATGTAGATATACATGAATATTTCAATACCGCGCTGATTGTTCAGCAAACCCCAAACCGCCAGTACGTATACCGGAAGCGTCCAGAGGCACACAATCAATCGGGCGCGGGCA
>Ga0208881_1000052_pt1 | contig 36369 bp, 36 predicted proteins | sample Knorr_S23_td_AAI_FD_185610 | JGI IMG/M metagenome (GOLD analysis project Ga0208881, IMG submission 185610) | Marine microbial communities from Southern Atlantic Ocean transect - Knorr_S23_td_AAIW_ad_876m_LV_B (SPAdes) (version 2) | ecosystem: Environmental > Aquatic > Marine > Oceanic | place... | reverse complement strand
TTCTATCTTCTGTTGGTCCAACTTCAGTAGAGTTTGCTCCAGATATACAGTACTATCTAGATTTTATTTTGAAGGTTTCTTTTGCTTTTGGAGTTGCCTTTGAGGTTCCTGTTGCTACAATTTTGTTAATCATGTTTAACGTAACAACAGTTAGTCAACTCAAGAAAAACCGTCCCTACATTATCATAGGAGCTTTTGTTATTGGTATGCTCTTAACACCACCTGATATAATCTCTCAAATACTTATAGCAATACCTATTTGGCTTTTATTTGAAGCAGGGTTAATCTTTGCCCCCATGTTTAAAGTTAGGAAAAATGATAAGAATTTAAAAGATGATCAATCAACAACAAATACCAATGACTGGAGTGATGAAGCTCATAACACTAAGATGGATAAAATTGAATCTGAAATGAACAAAAAAAATGGCCCAGATAAATAAAAGACTAGTTATTAACTATGTAGTAACAGGCTTAGCATAAAGAACTATTATATTTCCAATAATAATTAAAGCAACGCCAACTAAACCGGTCCAACTCCACTGATAGTTTTCAAATAAAGTTGAGAGAAATAATGCAATCGTTGGGGTAAAAATATTAACATATGAAGCCTTATCAGCGCCAATATTTCCTACAAGCTTAAGATAAACACCAAAACCAATTACAGAGGCTACTAGCGATAGATAAATGAGAGATATAACATAGCTATAACTTGTACTAAAACTGAAACTAATATCACTAACAGAAACATAAGTAACAATGATAAGAGAACCGTACAGCATACTAAATGCATTACTTTGTACTAGAGGCATTTTTCGAGCTTGCATTTGACCAGATAGTAACATACCTATTGAGGCAAAGAAAGTTGCAAGAAGCATCCAAAGAAAGCCTTTTACAATTCCTGATTCTAGAGACCAATCAGTATTACTAATCTCATTTGAAAATATAATTGACAACCCTAAAATCCCAACTATTGCGCCAAACAATATGGGCAGTCTAATGGGTTTTTTAAAAAAAATAAAACCATTAAAAACAGTAAACAAAGTAAGAGTTGAGAAAATAAGACAAACTAAACCTGATGCTAAGTAAAAAGTTCCAAAGTAAGCGCAAATATAGTTAACACAAAATAGAAAAAATCCTAATAAAAGCCAGCTGGAATGTGCTCGCCAAGAAAAAGAAAGTTTAAGGCCTCGTGCATAGCACCAAATAAAAAGCATAAACGATGCAAGCAAAAAACGCCAAGCTATTGAAACCTGAGGCGCAACATCACCCAACTGAAAACTAATAGCGAACCATGACGACCCCCAGGCAAGTAATACTATGAAATAAAGTATCGCATTCATGGTTACTAGCTATATTTATTGGCCTATGAGATTGTAATTATTTAACTCTGTTGGAAATTAGATCATCAACAACGCCCGGCTCAGCTAGAGTTGAAGTATCTCCCAAATTAGAATAATCATTCTCAGCTATTTTTCTTAGAATACGTCTCATAATTTTTCCAGACCTTGTTTTTGGAAGGCCCTGTGCAAATTGAATTTTATCAACCGTTGCAATTGGCCCAATCTCTTTTCTAACAAGAGCCACGAGGTCTTTTTTAAGCTCACCTGTACCATCAGCTCCAGCCATAAGAGATACATAAGCATAAATACCTTGTCCTTTTATATCGTGAGGTATACCAACAACTGCAGCTTCACTGACATTTCTATGAAGGACTAGGGCAGATTCAATTTCTGCTGTTCCAAGACGATGTCCAGATATGTTTAAAACATCATCGACTCTTCCAGTGATCCAGTAATAGCCATCAGAGTCGCGCTTAACACCATCACCTGCAAAATACTTCCCTGGATAGGTTGTAAAATAAGCATCCATAAATCGCTCATGGTTGTTATATAAAGTCCTCATTTGACCCGGCCAAGAGCGAGCGAGCACAAGTACTCCTGAAGCCTCGCCTTCTAATACTTCACCACTTTCACTTAAGACTTGTGGCTCAACTCCAAAAAATGGCTTAGTTGCCGAACCAGGCTTTAAAGGAGTTGCAAAAGGCATCGGTGTAATCATATGTCCACCTGTTTCGGTTTGCCACCATGTATCAACAACTGGACACTTTTTTTCACCTATAACGTTGTAATACCATTCCCATGCTTCAGGATTTATAGGTTCTCCGACAGTACCTAAAATCTTTAAACTAGATCTAGAGGTCTTTTGAACAAGTTCATTTCCTGCACCCATTAAAGCTCTAATTGCTGTTGGAGCAGTATAAAAAATATTAACCTGATGCTTATCAACAACCTGCCAAAACCTTGACGCATCTGGGTAAGTAGGAATTCCTTCAAACATTAAAGTTGTCCCACCATTTGCAAGTGGCCCATAGACAATATAGGAGTGGCCTGTAACCCAGCCGACATCTGCAGTACACCAATAGATATCACCCTCTTGATAGTCAAAAGTGTATCTATGAGTCATTGCCGCATAGAGCAAATAACCACCCGAAGTATGAAGAACTCCTTTTGGCTTTCCTGTTGAACCTGAGGTATAAAGAATAAATAAAGGATTTTCAGCGTCAAACATTTCACACGGAAAATTATCTGATGCATCTTCTACTAGATTGTGATACCAAACATCTCTCTCATTCCAACTCACCTCTCCACCAGTTCTTTTAACAACTACAATAAAATCAACACAATCGCAATCTTTTGTAGCTACATCTACATTAGCTTTTAATGGGACAGATTTACCGCCACGAACTCCCTCGTCAGCAGTAACGACTAATTTACACTCACTATCAAGAATTCTATCTCTGAGTGCATCAGGTGAAAACCCACCAAAAACAACTGAATGAATTGCTCCAAGCCTTGCACATGCAAGCATAGCAATAGTTGCCTCAACAATCATAGGCATATACAAACAAATACGGTCGCCCTTTACAACCCCCAAATCTTTCATACCATTTGCAAATTTGCAAACCCTCTTATGAAGCTCTTTATAGGTTATTGACTCACTAGAATTTGGATCATCACCCTCCCAAATAATTGCCACTTGGTCAGCACGCTTAGGTAAGTGGCGATCTAGACAATTGTATGAAACGTTTAAAGTTGCGCCTTCAAACCAAGCAATCTTACCTTTTGAAAAATCAACGTCAGAAACTTTGTCCCATTTTCTACCCCAATCAAGAAAAGTCTCGGCTTTCTCTGCCCAAAATTCATCCGGATTATTTATTGAATGCTCATACATAGACTGATAAGTCTCAGCATTAATTAATGGCTCTCTATCACTTTGCATGATTGGGTATGTCATGTCATTCCTCTTAATATTGATATAACAAAAAAACCATGTTACCAAAGTCATCAAAAGGAATTAAGAAAAAAATAAATTGAATCTTACAAAAAAAATGACGCAAATGCGTCATTTTCTATAAGCAAAAGAAAAAGTTTTACTCGTCCTCTTCCTTTATTGCCAGATCATCACTTTCTGCTTTAACATCAAGAGTTACTTCAGATAGCTCGGCCTCTACCTCACTCATCTTAGCTTCTTGGGTGAGTTTATCATGAGCATTAAGTTCTTCTTCCATTGCGTATTCTTCAGTCAAAATAGACGCATCAATTAGGTCAGCCTCTATCTCTCTCAAGGCTAATACCGTTGGCTTATCTTTCCCGACATCAAGGGTTGTTCTGTATCCTCCAGAATTTAACTGGTGCGCACGTTTTGCAGCAATCAAAACTAATTGAAATCTATTCTCTACTTTATCTAAACAATCTTCTACCGTTACTCTTGCCATAATCTTAATTAACCTTTATAAATCAGATGATAAAATGAATCAATTTTACGTTATTATGCCCAACATGGAAAGACTTATTGTGCTTGACACAGAGACAACTGGTATTAACCCTAAAGAAGGTCACCGTATTATTGAAGTTGGTGCCGTTCAAATTCTAAATAGAGAAATAACAAACACAGAGTTTCATAAATATATTCAGCCTAATAGAAATGTTGGTGAGTCCGTTAACATTCATGGAATAACAGATAAATTTTTGATTAATAAGCCTCAATTTAATCAATTATCTGAAGACCTTCTTTCTTTTATCGATGGCTCAACGTTAATAATTCATAACGCACCGTTTGATTTAGGCTTTCTTAATAACGAACTTAAAATGATTGGCATAAAGAAAAAAATTGAAGACTTATGTCCTGTAATTGATACATTAGAATTATCTAAAGAGCAGCGTCCTGGCACAATGCATAACCTTGATGCCTTATGTCGACGCTTCGGTATCGACACTAGTGCACGAACTAGACATGGAGCTCTCCTTGATGCTCAAATACTAGCCCAAGTCTATATTGCAATGACTGGTGGTCAATCAATTCTATTTAATGAAGAAACAAACACTAAGCCTCAGATGAGTGACCCATCTCTAGTTAAAAAAAATAGAGAGAATAAAGACAATATTAAGGTTATTTATGCAAATTCAGAAGAAGCAAAAAAACATAAAAAATATTTTAATAAATAATAAATAAAATTGATCGAATATGGTCTGAATTAGGGATTGACTAAGGAGTCTATCAAAGTATAATTACACATCTTTCGGAGTGTAGCGCAGTTTGGTAGCGCATCTGGTTTGGGACCAGGTGGTCGGGGGTTCAAATCCCTCCACTCCGACCAAAAATTTGTTAAAAGTGAAAGCCTAAACTTTATAAAAGCAAAGTTATTGCGCCCATAGCTCAGCTGGATAGAGCAACGGCCTTCTAAGCCGTAGGTCATACGTTCGAATCGTATTGGGCGCACCACTTTTTGATATTATGGCGGGAATAGCTCAGTTGGTAGAGCCCCGGATTGTGATTCCGGTTGTCGCGGGTTCGAGCCCCGTTTCTCGCCCCATTTCCTATTATGGATTAAAGATTCTAAATTTGTTATTTATAGTTTGTTTCCAAAATACCTTCAAGAAGCCTGCAAAATAAAGATTTTCCCATCAATCCAACCATTCCTCTCTTTCCTCAAGCTTACTTCTTGAGACTCAATTAGTTTAAATCTATCAGAAGCAGTCTTTAAAATATACTCATCTGAATGTGAATATCGTGCACTTTTTAATAAGGAGTAGCCATCGCCCATCTGGGATTCTACAGAGAAAATGAAAAAAGCATTTTTATTACTACAATCCCTTACTGTATTAAAAATTGATTTAACATCACCGATATAAATTAATACATCCAAAGCAATAAATAAGTCATATTTTTCTTGTGAAGAGTTCAGGGTATCTACAATATCTCCAACAATTAAACTGTCGTAGACATCTAGCTCCCTTGCTTTGGCTACCATATTTTCTGAGATATCAATGCCAGTGAGATTATTACTAACGTCTCTCAAGCCTTTACCGGATAAACCTGTTCCACACCCTAGATCAATTGCTTTTTCAAATTTAGATTTAGTGGTATGTAGTTTAAGAATTAAATCTTTAATAAGAAAAGGGAGCCTATATTGCAACCCTTCCACTAAAGAATCGTCAAATCTTTCTGCAAAATCATCAAATAGATTCTTAATATATTCTTTAGGTGGCTCCTTGCTTGTATATCCTATCAATGAATTAAGCATATGCTGTGGCACTGCGTAGTCTGGTTTAATAGCGAGTGCTTTTTCGTAGTTCTTAACCGCCATATCCACTTGCCCTAAGCTGGCATAACACCCGCCACTCATATTAAAGAGTAGTGCATCATTAGGATTGTCTTTTATTAAGGCTTCAAGGGTATCGATTGCATCTGGAATCTGGTCATTAGTAAAACAGTAAATAACAGAGAGAATTTTATTACTATGTGCCTCAGCATACTCTGGTTTAATAGCTATGACCTTCTTGTAGCTTCTAACTGCAGCATCCAGTTGACCAAGTCTCTGGAGTGTGAAACCGAGGTTGTAATGCGCCACAGCATAGTCTGGTTTAATAGAGAGTGCCTTCTCATAGTAACTAATCGCAGTATCCAATTGGCCTAAGTTGGCAAACCTGGTACCTCTTATATTGTAGAGTTTATGCTTCATTAGGATAGTTTCTGTTGGTCTTAATTCTTTGAAAATTTTATTATTAATATGGAACAAGATTATAGTTCACTTATATGTTTTCTTGATTATTAGTTTGACAAGTAATGGGTTAAAAAAGCTTTTTATATATTTATAAAAAATAGTAGGATACCTTTCTTACTGCAACTTAATTAGCCACATTTTTTATTGTGGCTAATTAACAGATACTTGTGGGTATACTAAGTTGACTTCAAACAAACCTTCAGTATAAAACCATGAGCCCTTATAAGGTATTTAAACATCAAGAAAAGGGTTTTAAAGCAGTTAAATCTGGTTTTGCATGGTTAGCGCCTTTTAATCCTATTTGGCCTTTATATAGAGGCCTATGGTTGATATTCATTTCATATATTATTATTATTCTTGTTTTAGCTGGGATTGATTTTGAAATTTATGGATTTGAAGGCTACATAGATATTCCAAAGGCTAATAACCTTCAATTAATCTTTTTTATTATTCAAATTATTATTTTCTTAACTCCTGGTTTTAAAGGAAATGAATGGACTTCAAATAATTTACAAAAAAAAGGTTATGTATTTGATTGTTCAATAGAGGCTAAAAACAAAAATGAAGCAATTGCATTAGCTCATACTCAATACTCAGAGAGTAGTGAGTGAAAACTATGAATTTAATGAGTAAATTAGTGCAAAACCCTTAAGGCTAAGCAAGAGTAGTTTCAAAGCAAAGAGAGGGCTTGACTTATAACCTGAAGATTAGTTTTCCTATAAAAGAATTAAAAAACCCACAGAAATAACTTTGACTATGATGTATCTGTGGGTAAATATATAAAACTAAATAGAGTGGATTTAATCCCAGAATATTAATGTGTCTACAACAGCAGTTATAACATTCCCTGTTCCAGTAAGTATTGCTTTGGGTACAGCAACAATCTCTTGCGCACAGCCACTTGCCAACAAGGCCAAAAGAACTATAAAAAATAATTTTAACTTCATTACTATCTCTCCTTGTTAATAGAAACTCGATTATAAAGTAATTAAATTATTCTGACAAACAAATATTTCTATAAATACTTATTTAAAAAAATCTCAAATTAATTCACAACATAATTGTTATCACTATTTTGTTATAATCGTTCCAAATGTCTATTTATGGATTCAAAATGAATTACTTGATTAGAATAATAATTTTAACTTTAGGTGGCTTAATTTCGAATATTGCTATTTCAGAAACCTTGGCAATCGATGCTCAGGAAAGGGGTATTAATTCAACTTGTGCATCTTACTTAGGTCAAATTGAAGAATCTTATAGCTTGAATGGCTTAAATATAACTTTTGCTCACCCCAGCGACCCCTCTTTGTTGCCATCTCTTCACATTTCTACTAAAAATTATAACAATGGAAGCTCTACATTTTCAGCAACCTTATCTCCGGATGGAGATTATTGCTATCTTTCAACAGTCGTTGTAACTTCGGTTAATAATCAAAGTTGTGAAGAAATTACTTCGTTGAAAAAGGAAGAAATTCCATCACTCAATGATACAACCTATGCTGATGGTGCATTCACTATACTTACTCCTCCAGACAACAGCTACCAACTAATCCTTACTATTACTGGAGAGAATGGTTGCACGATGACAGAAACTCGTATGTTATGGCCTGGTAAATAATTTACTACTTCTAAATCCAATTTTTTGTCAAATTATTGATTAATTAATATTATAGAAAATTTATTTAATTCTTTCTATAATGTAATCTTAAAAAAATAATTAATAGGAAATAAATATGCAAAGAATATTTCTCTTCTTAGTAACCAACATCGCCATCATGGTTATCCTTAGCATTACATTAAGGATACTTGGTGTTGAAAGTCTTTTAGCGCAAAACGGTAGCGATTTAAATATTAATGCTTTAGTCATTTTTTCAGGCCTTTTTGGCTTTGGCGGAGCTTTTATATCGCTAGCTATTTCAAAATGGATGGCCAAAAGAATGACCGGTGCAAAAGTTATTGACCAACCTACTAATAACGTTGAAAAATGGCTCATTGAAACGGTTGAAAAGCAAGCTGGGATTGTAGGTATAAAAATGCCAGAAATTGCAATTTTTCCTTCACCTCAGATGAACGCTTTTGCTACTGGGGCAAGTAAAAATAATGCCTTAGTAGCTGTATCTCAAGGTTTACTTGATAATATGAATAAGGGCGAAGTGGAAGCAGTAGTAGGCCATGAAATGAGCCATGTAGCTAATGGTGATATGGTAACCCTCACACTTATCCAAGGAGTCGTTAACACCTTTGTTATTTTCTTCTCTAGAGTTATTGGACATGTTGTTGATAGAGTAATACTAAAGAATCAACGCGGCTATGGAATTGGATATTTTGTTACAACAATCTTTGCTCAAATTGTGCTCTCAATTCTAGCGAGTGTTGTAGTGATGTATTTTTCCAGAAAACGTGAATTTATTGCTGATACTGGTGGTGCTGATTTAGCAGGCCATGAAAACATGATAAATGCCCTTAAACGTCTGGCACAAAAAGAGCCTGAGGCTCTTCCTGAGCAGTTAGCAGCATTTGGAATTGGCGAAAAACCTAAAGCTGGTTGGCGTCAACTTTGGTCATCACACCCACCATTAGAACTGAGAATAAAAGCATTAGAAAAAAGAGCAAATAACTCTAAATAAGATTTTAATGTCTATATCCATTAAAAACTCAGAGCAAATTGAAAAGATGCGTATAGCTGGAAAGCTTGCAGCAAGCGTACTAGAAATGGTTGGTGTACATGTGAAAGTAGGTGTAACAACAGAAAGACTTGATCAAATCTGTCATGATTTTATAGTTAATAAACTTAAAGCAATACCCGCACCACTTAACTATAACGGGTTTCCTAAATCTATATGCACATCAGTTAATAATGTTGTTTGTCATGGTATTCCAGGAGAGAAAAAACTAAAAAAGGGGGACATTATTAACATTGATATAACTGTTATTAAAGACGGTTTTCATGGTGATACATCTAAAATGTTTATTGTCGGAAAACCAAGCGTTAAAGCTTCTCGAATTTGTAAAGTTACTCATGAATGCCTCATGCTTGGTATTCAACAAGTTAAGCCAGGTATTCACTTGGGTGAAATTGGTAAAGTAATTGGTGCTCATGCTCAAAATAAAAACTGTTCAGTTGTTCGGGATTATTGTGGCCATGGTATCGGATTAGGTTTTCATGAATTACCTCAAGTAATCCACTATGATGATGGAAAAGTTAATCGAAGTCCTATTTTAGAACCAGGAATGACATTTACAATTGAACCTATGATTAATTTAGGGGGTTATGAGGTTATTACCTCTAAGCTTGATGGGTGGACAGTAACCACCAAAGACCGTTCTCTTTCAGCACAATGGGAACACACAATCCTTGTAACTGAAAATGGTTATGAAATTTTAACACTTCGTGAGGAAGAAAAAAAATCTCAACATCAATAGATTAAGCCTTCGAGGTATAAATTGATTAATAAGCTTGTGCTAAAATAATACTTTTTCTAGACTAACTTTTTGGATCTGTGAAGCGCTTAAGAAATTATTTCATATCCGGGCTTTTGTTTTGGATACCCCTAGCTTTAAGTGTCCTAGTTATCAAGTTCTTTTTAGAAGTTGTTAATAACTTTGTTCCTGCAAGATTCCTTCCTGAAACCTTATTGAATCTAGATACTTCAATTCCTGGATCAGGAATACTACTCGTCATAGTAGTTATTCTTCTTACTGGAGCATTGGTGACCAATATATTGGGTCGAAAGGTATTAGCGCTATGGGAGAGAGCTCTCAATAAAATTCCAGGCTTTAGAAGTATCTATAACGTCTTGAAAAAAGTTTCAACGACGGTCTTAAATGCCTCAAGTGACAGTTTCAGAAAGGCTTTTTTAGTACAATATCCAAGCAAAGGAATTTGGGTGATTGCATTTCAATCAGGCGACTACAAAGGTGAAGCCGAGTCTCTTATTGGTGAAGAAATTTTAAATCTTTTTGTTCCCACAACTCCTAACCCAACTTCAGGATTTTTTATTATGGTCTCAAAAAAAGACGTATTAGAACTTAATATGAGCGTTGAAGAGGCATTTAAATTAGTAATTTCTGCAGGCGTTGTAACCCCTGACACTGTAGACATAAAGGAAGACAAATGAGAACACATTTCTGTGGCGAATTAAACAAAAAAAATATTGATCAAGAGGTTACCCTCTGTGGCTGGGTTAATAGAAGACGAGACCATGGTGGTGTTATTTTCTTGGACTTAAGAGATAAAAAAGGTCTTGCACAAATCGTAATTAATCCTGAAACTAGCGATACTTTCAAATTAGCTGAAAGTGTTAGAAATGAATTTGTTCTTAAAATTACTGGTAATGTAATTTCTAGAGCCAGTGAAATGATTAATAAAAAAATCCCTACTGGAGAGATTGAGGTTCTTGCAAGTGAAATCAAAATCTTAAACACTTCAAAACCAATTCCATTTCAACTGGACTCTTTAGAAACATCAGAAGAGGTTAGACTGAAATATCGCTATCTTGATTTACGTCGAGACGAGATGCAAAAAAGATTACGACTGAGATCTAAAGTAACTCATTTTATGCGTGACTTTATGGATAAAAATGATTTCATAGATATTGAAACGCCATTCTTAACAAAAGCCACTCCTGAAGGCGCAAGGGATTACCTTGTTCCATCACGAACACACGAAGGTAGTTTTTTTGCATTGCCTCAATCTCCTCAGCTCTTTAAGCAGCTTCTAATGATGTCTGGTTTTGAGCGCTATTACCAGATAGTTAAGTGCTTTAGAGATGAAGACTTAAGGGCAGATCGTCAACCAGAATTTACTCAATTAGACGTTGAAACGTCTTTTATGAATGAAGGTGAGATAACATCATTAATGGAAGAAATGGTTAGAGGTCTCTTCAAAGAAGTAAGTAATATAACCCTTACTAAAAAGTTTCCATCGATTACTTATGATGATGCAATGAAGCTATATGGCGTTGATCGACCTGACTTAAGAATACCTCTTCAGTTGGTTGATATGAATGAGACAATGAAAGGAGTTGATTTTAAAGTCTTTTCAGGTCCAGCAAACAGCGAAAAAGGGAGGGTAGCAGCATTAAAAGTCCCCGGAGGAGCCTCAATTAGTCGCAAGCAAATAGATGACTACACAAAATACGTAGGTATTTATGGAGCAAAAGGACTCGCTTATATAAAAATTAATGATGATGGACCATCCTCTCCAATCATTAAATTCCTTGGAGACGAAGTAACTAAGAAAGTAATTAGTCTAACTAAGGCAAAAACGGGCGACATTATCTTCTTTGGAGCAGACAAAGCTAAAATCGTCAACGAAGCTCTTGGAAACCTAAGAGAAAAATTGGCTCATGATTTAAATCTATTTGACAAAGAATGGGCGCCAATTTGGGTACTCGACTTTCCAATGTTTGAGGTTGCAGATGATGGCTCCCTGAATGCTATTCACCACCCATTTACAGCACCAAGCGTTGACACTAAAATGTTGTTAAAGGATCCTGAAAATTCTCTTTCGCGTGCTTATGATTTGGTTATTAATGGATCTGAAGTTGGCGGAGGTTCAATTCGAATTCATCAAAGTGATATGCAAAAGACAGTCTTAAAATTACTTGGAATTGATGATGAAGAAGCACGAGAAAAGTTCGGCTTCCTTCTTGATGCATTAGATTATGGTTGCCCACCTCATGGCGGTATTGCCTTTGGATTAGATAGACTAGTCATGATTCTTTGTAATGCAGAATCAATTCGTGATGTTATAGCATTTCCAAAAACTCAAACAGCGGCATGTCTTTTAACAGATGCACCATCAACTGTTTCTAAATCTCAGCTTAAGGAATTAAATATAAAAATTAACCTTCCATTAAAAGCATAATAATGAAGATAGAAAGCTCGATTAAGCAAGCCCTTAAAGACAACAATGCAACCCTAGTAGCACACTACTATGTTAGTGCAGATATTCAGACTCTCGCAGAAGAGACTGGGGGTATTGTCTCTGACTCTCTAGAAATGGCAAGATTTGGACAAAATAGTGATGCAGATACTATTGTCGTTGCTGGAGTTAAATTTATGGGTGAAACCGCTAAAATTTTATCTCCTGAAAAAAGAGTTCTTGTTATAGATGATCAAGCGACCTGCTCTCTAGATTTATCGTGTCCAATTAAAGACTTTTCTGCCTTTTGCGACCAAAATCCTGATCATGTAGTTGTTGTTTATGCAAATACCTCGGCGGATGTTAAAGCTCGAGCAGACTGGGTTGTTACTTCAGGTAGCGCACTTAAAGTTGTTAAGCAATTACACAGTGAAGGTAAAAAAGTCCTCTGGGCCCCAGACAAACATTTAGGACATTATGTCCAATCCAAAACTGGAGTTGAGATGCTTATATGGGATGGTGCTTGTGTTGTCCATGAAGAATTTAAAGCCGAGGGTCTTGAAAGACTTATGCAAATCCACCCAGACGCTGGAGTACTAGTCCACCCGGAGTCTCCTAAAGAGGTTATTGCACTTGCAGACGTTGTTGGTTCTACAACTCAACTAATTGAAGCTGCTGCCTCGAGACCTGAAAATACATTCATAGTTGCAACCGACAATGGTATTTTTCACAAAATGCGAGAAGTCGCACCTAACAAAAAATTCATTGAAGCCCCAACTATGGGAGAAGGTGCGGATTGCGAATCTTGCGCTCATTGCGGCTGGATGGCAATGAACAGTCTTGAAAAGTGCCTAGATACATTAAATACTGGAAAAAATGAAATTCAAATTAACAGCCAAATTATCGAGAAAGCGAAGCACTCTATTCATCGTTTGCTAGAATTTACTAAATAACTTTTGGAGAAAATTAAGGTATATGGCAGGACATAGTAAATGGCATAACATCCAGCATAGAAAAGGTGCCCAAGATGCTAAGCGTGGAAAAATATTCACTAAACTCATAAAAGAGATAGTTATTGCTGCGAAAATGGGTGGCGGTGTCCTTGAAAATAATCCATCTCTGCGTGCAGTAATTGACAAAGCTCTCGCTGCTAATATGAAGCGAGATACAATAGAAAATGCCGTCAAACGTGGCTCAGGAGATCTAGAAGGCGAAAACTATGAAGAAATCCGATATGAGGGCTATGGCTTAGGTGGTACTGCCATTATGGTTGACTGCCTAACGGATAACAAAAACCGCACTGTTTCAGATGTAAGGCATGCATTTTCAAAGCATGGAGGCAACCTAGGTACAGATGGCTCAGTATCATATATGTTCACAAAGCAAGGCTTTATAAGCTTTATTTCTGGCGATGAAGATGCAATTATGGAAGTTGCAATAGACTCAGGTGCAGATGATATTATTGTTAATGATGATGGCTCAATCGATGTTGTAACGAGTCCAGAGAATTTTTTCCCAGTAAAAGATGCACTTATCGCTAGCAGTCTCACACCCGAACATTCTCAGATAACTATGGAGCCAGCTAATCGTATTGATCTGAATCTCGAGGATGCTGAAAAATTTATGAAACTTATTGATAGACTTGAGGATCTTGATGATACTCAGGAGGTCTATCATAACGCAGATATTTCGGATGAATTAATGTCGCAGTTATGATTTCATTTCATTCGGGGATTCAAGCACTTCGAAAATTTAAAGTAAAAGCAGTAAATGAGAAAATTAGCTCAAAATTTTCTGACTTAAACCTACTATCTACCGAATATATTCACTTTATTGAAACAGAAAAAGAACTTAATTCTAAAAATAAAAAAAATCTAGACAAACTCTTAAATTACACTCCTCAATTAACCCTCCTAAAGAAGTCTGAAAATATTATAGTTATACCAAGACTTGGAACCATATCACCATGGTCATCAAAGGCAACTGATATAGTACATCTATGCGGAATGACTGAAATCAAAAGAATAGAACGAGGTGTTATTTATCACTTCAATCGACAAATTACAAAGAGCGAGCTAGTTAACATTCTAAAGGTCATCATGGACAAGATGACTGAATCTCATCTCAAAGATCTTAATGATGCAAATTTTCTTTTTGATGAACTTAAGCCAAAATCCTTCAATAGCATTGACATTCTTACCCAAGGTAAATTAGCAATTAATAATGCTAATATTGAACTAGGACTTGCATTGAGTGCTGGTGAAATAGATTACCTATATGGTCGTTTTAGTGAATTGCAGCGAAATCCTAGGGATATTGAACTGATGATGTTTGCTCAAGCCAACTCAGAGCACTGTAGACACAAAATTTTTAATGCAGACTGGACAATAGATTCAGAAAAGCAAGCGATTTCACTTTTTGGGATGATTAAACATACTTATCATAAAAACCCTAAAGGCTTGCTATCTGTTTATAGTGACAATTCAGCAGTTATGACTGGCTATCAATCAACATTCTTTGAGCCGAATAAAGAAGGTATTTACAAGTCAAAAATAGCCCATAAAGCGGTCTTAATGAAAGTTGAAACACACAATCACCCAACCGCTATTGCACCGGACCCTGGAGCTGCAACTGGCTCAGGAGGTGAAATCAGAGATGAAGGTGCAACTGGAAGAGGCTCAAAACCAAAGGCAGGTCTCTGCGGCTTTTCAGTATCCAATCTAAAAATACCTCATGCCTTGAACCCTTGGGAAAAGGATTATGGGAAGCCAAAACAGATCGCCTCAGCTCTAGATATCATGATTGAAGGGCCATTAGGAGCGGCAGCGTTTAATAATGAATTTGGTAGGCCAAACACTTGTGGTTATTTTAGAACCTATGAACAAAAAACTAGCAATAATGAAATCAGGGGTTATCACAAACCTATCATGCTTGCTGGAGGTATTGGCAATATTAAAGAAGATCACGTGGAAAAGGGATTGATTTCTGCTGGAGATAAACTGGTAGTTCTTGGTGGCCCTGCAATGCTAATAGGACTTGGAGGAGGTGCCGCCTCAAGTATAGGGAGCGGCGAGCAAAGTGAAGACCTTGACTTTGCTTCAGTACAACGCGCTAACCCTGAAATGCAAAGACGCGCCCAAGAAGTTATTAACTGCTGTATAAATTTAGATGAAAATAACCCCATTGTTTCTATACACGATATTGGAGCTGGAGGACTTTCTAATGGGATCCCAGAGCTTGTTAATGACTCCATGAGGGGCGCTTTTCTTCAATTAAGAAATATCCCAAATGATGAAAAAAAAATGTCTCCATTGGAGATATGGTGCAACGAATCTCAGGAAAGATATGTACTTGCCATTAAAGCAGAAAGTGTTCCATTATTTAGTGAGATATGTTCAAGAGAAAGAGCACTATTTTCGATTTTAGGAGAGGCTACTGAAAATCAACATTTGACGGTGGAAGATTCTCACTTTAACAATAAGCCAATTGATCTTGAGATGTCATTGCTTTTTGGATCAACCCCGAAAACACTGATAAATGCTCAGTCTATCTTTAACACTGAAACAGAATTTAGTAGTTCAGAGATTAGGCTTGATGAAGCTATTGATCGACTATTAAAATTACCGACAATTGCAAGTAAAAACTTCTTAGTCACTATTGGTGATAGAACTGTTACTGGATTAATTGCCAGAGACCAAATGGTTGGTCCATGGCAAGTTCCAGTTTCCGACTGTGCAATTTCATTATCTGACTATACTGGATATCAAGGTGAAGCAATGTCGATTGGTGAAAAAACACCTCTTGCTCTTATTGATGCTTCAGCTGCAGCTAGAATGAGTGTTGGTGAAGCACTGACCAATTTAATGAGCGCCTATATTGAAGACATAAGCCACATTAACCTATCAGCAAACTGGATGTGTGCAAGCGGCTTTCCAGGCGAAGATGCTAAGCTTTATGAAGCTGTAAAAGCAATTGGATTAGAGCTTTGCCCTGCTCTAGGATTAACAATACCAGTCGGAAAAGATTCAATGTCTATGAGAAGCAGTTGGAGTGAGAATGGGCAAGAAAAATCAGTAACTGCACCACTCTCTCTTATTGTCAGTGCATTCTCTAAAACTCCTGATGCTAGAATTCAAATTACCCCCCTACTCGATACTGAAATTGAGTCTGAACTTTTATTGATTGATCTAGGATTTGGAAAAAATAGAATGGGAGGTTCTTGCTTGGCTCAGGTATACAACCAAATAGGAAAGTCTCCCCCGGATCTTGATGATTCAAAACTGTTTGCTAATTTCTTTTCATTGATTAATCAGTTCAATAAAGAAGAATTAATAAGTGCTTATCATGACCGATCCGATGGAGGTGCAATAACTACATTACTGGAAATGGCTTTTGCATCGCACTGCGGGTTAGATATTCAAACCACTGATCCTATTTTTGAGCTATTTAATGAAGAGTTAGGATGCGTTATCCAAGTTCCTATTATTAATAAATCTCAAGTCCTTGAAAGGATTGAAAAAATAGGGCTTAATGAATGCACAATCTCTATTGCTAAGATTAACGATTCAGACGAAATACTAATTTATCAAAAAGGTCAGTTGTTATTTAGTGATAAACGTGAAAATCTTCAATATAAATGGTCTTCAACCTCCTTTGAGATTTCTAAATTGAGAGATAACCCAATATGTGCCGATTCAGAAAATAAGCAGCTACTAGTTAGCTCAAATGGTTTACAAGTTACACCAAGTTTTGATATCAATAAATCTATTAGCGCTCCTTATATAAATGTTGGTAAAAAACCAAAAATTGCAATTTTAAGGGAGCAAGGAGTTAATGGTCATATTGAGATGGCTGCCGCCTTTACTAAGGCTGGCTTTGATGCAAGTGATGTTCATATGAGTGAAATTCTATCAGGTAAAACTTCACTTTCAATATTTCAAGGAATGGCAGCCTGTGGGGGTTTTTCTTATGGAGATGTCTTGGGTGCAGGAAGAGGTTGGGCTAACTCTATTCTATTTAATAGTCAAGCCAAAGATGAGTTCAGTGAATTCTTTTCTAGAACTGATAGCTTCACATTAGGTGTTTGTAATGGCTGTCAAATGATTTCAAACCTTAAAGAGATTATTCCTGGGTCTGAAAACTGGCCTTCCTTTGAACGTAATACCTCCGAGCAGTTTGAAGCTCGATTTACAAGCGTTCAAATTCAAAAATCAAACTCCCTATTTTTTGATGAAATGGCAGGCTCTATAATGCCAATTGCGATTGCACATGGAGAAGGAAAGGCTTGCTTCAACTCTGCAACTGAAAGTAAAGACAATATCGCGATGCAATATGTTAATTATCATGGCAAACCTACACAAACTTACCCTCATAACCCAAATGGATCTGAAAGTGCAGTTGCAAGTCTTTGCAATGAGTCTGGAAGGGTTACCATTATGATGCCTCACCCTGAACGCGTCTTTAGGGCTATACAAAATTCATGGCATCCAGATGATTGGAAAGAGAGGTCGCCATGGATGAGAATGTTTGAAAATGCAAGAAAGTGGATTGGATAATATTTTTTAAAAAAAATTAAATAAATATACAGAAATGACGCCACACAAAATCATCAAAAGCAATAGAAGAACACTCAGTATTTCAGTTAATGACAATGCTGAGCTTATAGTTCGCGCTCCAAAAAGAGTATCAAATGACCAAATTAAAGAGTTTATTACTGAAAAAGCGAACTGGATTAGCAATAAGCAGACTTTAATAAGGGCTCGTCTTAATGATGTCAAGAAAGAACAAAAAATGCACCTCTATTTAGGAGACCTCTTTCCAATAAAAATAGCCCAAACCGAAGACAGAGAAATTATATTTAATGGCAAAGAATTTATAACTACTACTCAAAATAAGGATGCATTAAATTTATCTTTAAAGTCCTGGTATAAAAAAAAATTCAAAGAAGTTGCGATACCGCGTTTATTTTATTTTGCTAATAAACACAATTTAAAAATTAATCAAGTTAGAGTCAAGGAGCAAAAAACACTCTGGGGGTCGTGCTCTTCTAAAAATAATATCAATTTGAACTACCTATTAATTATGGCGCCATTAAAGGTGATTGACTATGTAATTATTCATGAGTTAGTTCACACTATTCATAAAAATCACTCTGCAAATTTTTGGAAGTCTGTTGAATCAATAATGCCCAACTATGATGATGCTAGGCATTGGCTAAAGGAAAACGGATATAAGTTAAGAAACTTATAGTTAATATATAACTCTAACCGTTATACTTCTCAACGGCCCCTTCCATAGCGGCTTTTAATGTATCTTGCTCTGCCATTTCTAAAATAATATCGCCACCACCTACTAATTCAGAATTGAAGTAGATTTGTGGAAAGGTTGGCCAGTCAGCAAAATCAGGAAGGCTTTGAAAAACTTCCTGGTCTTCAAAAATGTTGACATAAGCAAACTCAACACCGGTTGAAGCTAATGTTTGAGAGGCTCGAGCAGAGAAACCACATTGAGGAAACTGAGGCGTTCCTTTCATATAAATTACGATTGCAGCGCTATCAACTTGTTTTTGAATTTTTTCTAATACGTCCAATATAATACTCCAGATATTTTTCCAACTATTTTAGTATAGTATTAGGCTGACTGTAAAGATTCGTTAAACAATTATTGCTTGATTGCTTGCGAAACGACATACTTTTGGCCCTGCTTTAATTTTTTGTAGTTACCAAATACTGATTTAAAATTACTTTTAATAAAATCTTTTAAGCCATTAATTGAGACCACCGTAATACTGCCACCAGGTTTTAAAGCTTCCAAGGCATCATAAAGGATAATCGATAACTGTTCACGTCCAACCTTAGCAGGAATATTTGAAATAATCTTGTCAAATTTAATATCATCTGGAACCTGCAAAAAAGCATCTGAAAGATAAGCCTTTGCATTGCTAATGTTGTTAAGTTTTGCATTGAAATTTGCAAGCTCAACAGCAACGAAGTCCTTGTCAACCATATGGACTTGGCCTTTTGTACAATGCTTTGCTAATGCAAGACCAATTGGACCATAGCCACAACCCAAATCTAAACAATCATCATCAATACTAACACTAATATATTTCATCAATAGAAAGGTTCCGTCGTCTATTGATCGAGGACTAAATACTCCCCACCTAGAATGCAATTTAAGGCTACAGTCAAATAGATTGACATCGAGCACGATGTCTTTTTTTAAATTAGAAATATCTTTACGTTCAAACATCAGTTTGTTTTTGTTTTATTTTTGTTGAAATTATTTTATGAGCTTCATCCCCTATATGGCTTTCTCCTCGAGCTTTTGAAAGTTGGACTTGTTTTTCTCTTTCACGATATCGGCTTACCTGAGAGGAGTTCTTAGTGCCATAACAGCGAGGACATGAGGCTCCTTTTTCATAATGTGGATGCTTTTTATCTTCCTCTGTTATGGGGAATCTGCAAGCATGGCACTGATCATATTTCCCTAGTTCAAGTTTGTGCTTGACCGCAACTCTATCGTCAAAAACAAAGCATTCTCCCTCCCATAGACTTTCGGCTTCTTCAACCTCTTCAAGGTATTTTAGAATTCCACCTTGTAAATGGTAAACATTTTCAAAGCCCTCTGATTTTAAGTAAGCAGTAGACTTTTCACAGCGAATGCCACCTGTACAAAACATTGCAATCTTTTTATTTCGATATTTTTCCAAGTTATTCTTTGTGTAATTTGGAAACTCTCGAAATGTTTCAGTATTAGGATTAATCGCACCCTTAAAACTACCGATTTCATATTCATAATTGTTTCGAGTATCAATTAAAACAACCTCAGGATCATTAATGAACTCATTCCAATCGCTTGGTTTAACATATGTTCCAGAAGAATACGTCGGATCAATATCAGAAATACCTAAAGTTACTATCTCTTTTTTTAACTTAACTTTGAGTCTATTAAATGGAGGCTTTACACTATATGAGTATTTATAACTTATGTCAGCAAGCCTTTTATCGGATTGGAGATAAGCAAGAACTTCCTCAATATTGATTTTTTCACCAGCAATAGTGCCATTAATGCCTTCTCTAGCAAGCAATAATGTACCTCTAACATTCAATAATTCCATAAATTTCTTTAAAGGTTTCTTTATTTTTTCAAAGTCATCTAGCCTTGTAAACTTATAGAGAGCGCAAATAGTAATCATAATTCTGAAGTGATAGTTAATGAATCAATTTTACTATTCACTTACATAAATTTTATAATTTTTTTAGACTAGCAAAACGACTTCTATAACTTCATGAGTGCTTAGTTAATTTTAATAATGAGCAGTGTATAATGTTGTGCTTCGATTTAAAACAGTTAGCCCAATAATTTATCTCAAAATGCTAAACGATATTCAATACCCTAGTGATTTAAAAAATCTTAATATTGACGAATTAAATTCTCTTGCAAAAGAAATTAAATTATTTTTAGTTGATAGTCTTGATAAAACTGGTGGTCATCTTAGTTCCAACCTTGGCACAATTGAATTAACCTTGGCATTGCATTATGTATTTGATACACCCAATGACACCTTTGTTTGGGATGTAGGTCACCAAGCATATACTCATAAAATCCTCACTGGTAGAAAAGAATTAATGTCATCTTTACGTCAAAAAGGTGGCATATCAGGCTTTACAAAAAGAAGCGAAAGTGAACATGATGCATTTGGCGCAGGCCATTCATCAACTTCAATAAGTGCAGCTCTAGGAATTGCAATTGCAAATAAATTACAGCAAAACTCTAATACTTCCATTGCTGTGATTGGAGATGGAGCATTGACAGGTGGCATGTCGTTTGAAGCCCTAAATCATGCAGGAGACACCGATGCAAATCTACTCATCGTTCTTAATGATAATGACATGTCTATTTCAAAAAATGTTGGCGCTTTAAGTAAATACCTAACAAGACTTATCTCTGGAAAGATTTATTCAACAATGAAGTCAAAATCTTTGGAGTTCCTAGAAAGACTTCCTCGAATTCAAAAATTTGCGAAACGCTCTGAAGAGCATCTCAAAGGAATGATTCTTCCTGGTACACTTTTTGAGGAGTTAGGTGTTGATTATTTTGGACCTATAGATGGTCATGATATTTCGATACTCATCAAGACTCTCCAAAACCTAAAAAATATCGACAAACCTCGAATCCTTCATATCATGACTAAAAAAGGTCATGGAGTAGAAGCAGCCGAACAAAATCCATTGAAGTATCATGGCGTTTCACCTCCATCAAGCTCTAATAATAATTTTCCAAGTTACAGCAAAGTCTTTGGTGATTGGCTTTGTAATACTGCCACTAACGATGAGAGATTAATAGGGATTACCCCAGCAATGTCAGAAGGGTCAGGAATGGTTGAGTTTTCGACAATGTTTCCAGAGCGCTTTTTCGATGTAGCAATTGCCGAACAACATGCAGTCACACTAGCTGGCGGAATGGCTACTAAAGGTTTGAAGCCTGTTGTAGCAATATACTCCACTTTCCTACAGCGTGGTTATGATCAATTTATACATGACATTGCTTTACAAAACTTAAATGTCCTTTTTGCAATTGATCGTGCCGGACTTGTTGGCGCTGATGGAGCAACTCATGCAGGAATTTTTGATTTAAGCTTTTTAAGGTGCATACCTAATATTGTTATTATGGCGCCAAGTTCATCTCTTGAAATGTATAAAGCTCTAAATGCAGCTCATAATCTAAATGGGCCAGTCTGTGTAAGATTTCCTAGAGGAAAGTCTCATATTGAAAAATTCAAAACTGATGAAGTAATTGAAATTGGAAAAGCCAACATTATTAGAAATGGAAAAGATATTGCAATTTTTGCATTTGGCAATATGATAGAACCTTCTATCAAGGCGGGTAATGAGCTTGACGCAACCATTATCGATATGAGATTTATTAAGCCACTAGATGAAGATTTAATAATCAAAATTGCAAACACTAATAAAAAATTAATATCAATAGAGGACAACACTATTACTGGTGGAGCTGGGAGTGCAATAAATGAATTATTACAGAGAAACAAAATTAGAACGCCACTAAACATTCTAGGTGTACCGGATCGTATTACAGAGCATGGATCACAAAATGAGCTTTATGAGCTTTATGGCCTAGATGCTATGCATATTGTCAAAGTTGGAAGTAGTTAAGGTGAAAGAAATTTTAAGAAAATACAGTCCTAAGCGTGAAAATGTTAATTTAGGGTGGTTAAATAAACATCTAACTGATCCAGAACTTTGGAAATGGAATAAGAAAACCATTGCTAAAGCTTTTGCTATTGGATTCTTTTGCGCGTTCCTACCAATGCCAGCACATACCCTTTTAGCGGCAATTTTAGCGGTTGTATTTTCTGCTAACATTCTTCTATCAATGTTTATGGTCTGGGTAAACAACCCAATTACGATGGTTCCAATTTATTACTTCATCTACAAATTAGGTGCGTCAATTATGGGTATTGAGATGGATCTAGATTTTGAATTTTCATTTGGCTATTTAATGAATAATTTCGGTGCCGCCACAATAGCCTTGTGGATTGGAGGAATAATTGTCTCTATTGTGTCTGCAATATTAGGGTATTTTTCAATTATTACAATATACAAATACAAAGCACTCAAGAGAGTTAAACGTTGGAAATAGGAATACGCTTCCTAATATTAGCCTCAAGAGTATCAACCAGTGATTTATTCTCAACTTTACTGTGAGTTTTACCATCTATATAAAGTAAATTTGGAGAGCCACCTGTAACACCTACACTAACCCCTTTAGCCTCGCCTGGTCCATTAACTACACACCCAATAACAGCAACATCGATCGACTCAGTAACATCTTCTAAGCGCGCCTCTAGTTCGTTTACAACTGAAATAACATCAAACTTCTGTCTTGAGCACGAAGGACAAGCAATCAAATTAACCCCTTTCTTTCTTAAGTGAAGTGATTTTAAAATATCGAAACCAACCTTTACCTCATCAACAGGGTCAGATGCAAGTGAGACTCTTATCGTATCACCAATACCTTCACTTAAAAGTAGGCCCATTCCAATTGATGATTTGACAGTACCAGATCGAAATGAACCAGCCTCGGTAATACCTAAATGAAGTGGATTATCTATCTGAGAAGCTAATTGACGATATGCAAATACAGTCATAAAAACTTCAGAAGCCTTAAGGGAGACCTTATAGTTATCAAAGCTAAGCTTATCTAGAATATCAATATGCCTAAATGCGGACTCTACCATTGCCTCTGGAGTGGGTTCGGTATATTTTTTCTGTAAATCCTTCTCCAAAGAGCCAGCATTAACTCCAATACGAATAGGTATTCCATTATCTTTCGCTGAAGCAACAACTTCTCTTATACGGTCTTCTTTACCAATATTTCCTGGATTGATTCGAAGGCAGTCTGCGCCATATTTAGCAACCTTTAAGGCAATTTTATAATCAAAATGGATATCAGTAATTAAAGGAATATTAACGCTTTTTTTGATTTTTTTAAAAGCCTCTGCAGCTTCCATTGTGGGTATTGAAACCCTGACTAGATCAGCACCTGCCTTCTCAAGAGAAAGGATTTGTGAAACCGTAGAATTAACATCACAAGTATCTGTATTTGTCATGCTTTGGACGCTAATAGGCGCATCGCCACCAATAGCAACATCGCCGACGAATATTTGCCTAGAGAGCCGTCTTTTAATTTTGTGTATTTGCTTCATAAGTAGTTATTATTTCATCCAATCTTTCAGTTTCTTTTTCAAGTATTGGAGATGAATTTGGCTGCTCAATATTATCAACAACAGTCTCTATTTTTTCTTCAAAATTATTTGGCTGACTAATTATGATTGAGCTCGATTTATTTTCACCGATTTCTATATCCTGAAAATAATACCAGATACCACTAAAAATTAAAAAAAACAAAAGAAACCATAACAGCTTACTTTTTATCCGTTTTTTCTTTTTAGGATAGTAATTGATTCCTTCCAACATTTCTTCTACTCTTATCTAATACTTTTCCAGCTAGTTGACCACAGGCAGCATCAACATCATCACCTCTAGTTCTTCTCGTGGTTGTTCGAATTCCTGATCGATATAAAATGTCTTGAAACTTATCAATAGTAGTGTCTTTTGAGGTTTTATATTTAGTTTCTGGAAATGGATTGAAAGGAATTAAGTTGACTTTAGCAGACTCACCTTGAAACCAAAAATTTAGTAACTTCGAGAGTGAATGAGCATGTTCGATAGAATCATTAACGCCTTCAAGCATCACATACTCAAACATTACATGTCTTTCCTGAGTTCCTGCATTTAAGTAATAATGACAAGCCTTCATCAACTCTTTTATAGGGTATTTTTGATTAATTGGAACAAGTATATCCCTTAATTCATCGTTAGGTGCGTGCAAAGAGATAGCTAAGCTGACTGGAACTTTATCTGACATTCTGATTAATGCAGGAACAATTCCTGAAGAAGAAACAGTAACCCTCCTTCTAGAAAGCCCAAAAGCCCAATCATCTAATAATATCTCGCACGCATCATAAACCGGCGATTCATTAAGCAAAGGCTCACCCATCCCCATAAATACTACATTAGAAACACGTTTATCTTTTTCTTTTAAATGGTTTTGAGCAATTAATACCTGAGCAATAATCTCATGATTTTTGAGATTACGATTAAAGCCTTGATAACCAGTAGAGCAAAAAGTACATGCTAGAGCGCAGCCAACTTGTGAAGATATACATAAGGTACCCCTATCTTTTTGAGGTATATAAACTGTTTCAATATGATTTTCTTCACCAAGCTTAATAACCCACTTAATAACGCCATCCTTTGAGTGACTCATAGAAGTCACTTCAGGTAAGTCAATAGAAGCTATTGCTTGGAGCTTTTGCCTTAAGTCCTTAGAAAAATTATGCATGTCACCAAAGTCAGAGGCACCTTGGTGATAAATCCATTGCATAATTTGTTTTGTACGAAACGGCTTTTCGTTTAAGTCAGAAAAAAACTTCTTAAGCTTACTTTGGGTAAATCCTAATAAGTTTTGTTTTTCTAACATAAGAAAAGTTTCTCTTTAGTATGCTTATCTAGTTCTCGGACAAACACCATCATCGCCAAAGAAGTAGGCAATTTCAATTTCTGCATTTTCTCGTGAATCAGAACCATGCACTGCATTTTCATCCAAAGATTCAGCAAAGTCAGCCCTAATAGTTCCAGCATCTGCCTCTTTTGGATTTGTAGCACCCATAATTTCACGATGCTTCGCAACTGCATTATCACCCTCAAGCACCTGAACCATTACAGGACCAGACGTCATAAAAGCCACTAGATCATTAAAAAAAGGTCTTTCTTGGTGAACAGCATAGAATCCACCAGCCATTGTATTATCCAAATGTATCATTTTTGACGCAACAATTTTAAAGCCCGCATTCTCAAAACGAGAGTAAATTTCACCAATTACATTTTTAGCTACTGCATCTGGTTTAATTATTGATAAAGTTCGCTCCATGGATAATCTCCAATTATTTAAAAAAGCGAGTATTTTACCATGCAGTTGAATATTTCTTAACTTTAGAGATAAAAAATACAATACTCAATTACCAAGTTAAAAAATTCAATGTGCTAAATTTTCTTTAAAGATCTTTTTCGACGACAATAATCAAATAAATCAAATCCTCTGAAATAAGCACTAGCTATTGGCAAAAACCATGGCTTACCAAAATAGTATGGCCTCGTTTCTAAAGTTGTTTGCTCAAAAACAGTAGCCCTTTGATTGGGATTTAATATTTTAAGTGCGGCTTTGTGTCCCAAGTAAGGAGCCATCGCAACTCCATTTCCGCAATAGCCGAGTGCAGAATAGATCCCTTTATTACTACTAAGATTTGGCAGTTGACTAAAACTAAACCCTGTAAAGCCTGTCCAACAATGACTAATTTCAACATCAACTAGGGAAGGGAAAATTTCAGTCAACATCTTTCTGAGAGTAGGCAATGCTTCTTCAGCCTTCATTGCATGCATAGCTGCTCGAGTTCCTAGCATTATTCTTCTGCCACATGGAGTTGCCCGATAATAACAATAGCGTTTTCGAGTTTCAACCATACAGTGACCCCCTGGCAAAAGAGACTGTACTTTGTCTTTACCAATATCTCCCGTTGTTATAATAAAGCTAGGCACAGGCAATACACGACGAGATAAATATCTTGAAAGTTTTGATCGAGTATAGCCATTAGTTGCCATGAGAACCTGTTGACACTGAATCGATGAGGTTGAAGTTAAAACATTAAATGTAGGTTCGCGTGATTTAGATATATTATTAACTTGGATTACTGGCCTACTTCCAAAAACCTTTGCTCCTGCATTTATGGCAAGATTCAATAACCCATAATGAAATTTACGGGGCTGGACAGCTCCATGGTCTTGATAAAATTGCCCTCCAAAATATAAATCAGTTTCTATGGATTCAGACATCAATTCAGGCTCTATCATATTTGAATTGAAGTGCTCGATAGCTTTTAATTTTTTTAAGTTTCTTGACATATTAATTTGATCCTGAGGCAACCATGAGGTTCTTAATCTTCCGCATATTTGTAATTCACAATCAATATTATTTTCTTTAATCAAGTTAGTTGTAAAAGCAAGAGAGGCATTAGCTTCCTTATGTAATTGAGCTGCAATTTCTATACCATATTTTTGAACCGCTTCTTCAGATGAAACCTTATGACCAGATCCTAACATCCCTCCATTTCTTGTACTAGCACCATATCCAATAACTTCAGAATCAAGAACTATTACTTTTTTACCTGCTTTAGATAAAGTAAGTGCAGCACTTAAACCCGTGTAACCCGCCCCAACAATTACAACATCTGCGCTAGAAGGTAATTTATTATTATTTTCGAATTGTGGCTGATCATCCCACCAGTATGGAGTAAATTTAGTCATTTAATTTTCTATGAATTATAAAAAAAGGCGCCTAAGCGCCTTCATTTAACTTTCTGTAAAACTGTATTAATTACAAGCTTCTTTCAATGCTTTACCAGCTTTAAATGCTGCCACATTAGAAGCTTTAATTTGGATAGTTGCCCCTGTTTGTGGATTACGGCCAGTACGAGCTGCGCGACTTCTAACAACAAAGCTGCCAAAGCCAGTAAGTTGAACACCGCCACCACTAGCCATTTCTGAAGTAATGGCACCAGTAGTTGCATTCAATGCTCTTGCAGCATCAGCTTTCGACAAGTTAGCACCTGAAGCAATTGCATCAATTAATTCTGATTTATTCATTTTAATTCTCTCCAATAAAAGTTTGTTAAACAAAACAGATAAAACGGAAGAGGTCTACTTTTACACCTTTTTCAGGAGGAAAGAATCAAAAGAAACCATCTGCCTCCAACGCTGTATCTGAGATTCATTGTACTATCAAAGTAAAGTTATTTGAAAATAATTACAAAATTATTTTGTAATTTAACGATTACTGTCCTTCAATGCCCTAGCTTTTTCCAATTTCCAATCCCTTTCTTTGATATCTTGACGCTTGTCATGAGCTTTTTTTCCTTTGGCTACTCCAATCTCTAATTTCACTCTCCCTCTTGCCCAATACATTTTTAAAGGAATAACTGTAGCACCTTTCTGTGTTATCTTTTCTCGCAAGCGATTAATCTCGATTCTGTTTAGTAATAATTTTCTAGTTCTTATTGGATCACATTCCACATGACTTGAGGCCGAATTAAGCGGCGATATATGTGCACCAAAAAGAAAGAGCTCATTGTTTTTATAGATGACATAGCTTTCTTTTATTTGCACTTTATTATCCCTAAGACTTTTGACCTCCCATCCCTGCAAACTTAGGCCAGCTTCTAGGCTTTGTTCGATAAAATAGTCATGCCTTGCTTTTTTATTTAGAGCAATAGTATTTGAATTATCTTTTTTATTTTTTGCCATGCATCATATTTCAAAAAGTGCGATTGTTCCATACACACCTCAGCAGATGTTTGAGCTAGTTAATAATATCGATGACTACTCTCAATTCTTAAACTGGTGTGACTCCTCCTCTATTTTAAATCAATCTGACAATCAAATCACTGCCTCAGTTCATATTAATCAAGGAGGCCTTAAACAGTCATTTTCAACACTAAATACTTTAACTCCTTATAAATCCATAGAAATGCAGTTACTTGATGGTCCTTTTGATGAACTCTCAGGAGAATGGTGCTTTGAAACTCTTGGTGAAAATGCTTCAAAAGTCCACTTAACTCTTCAATTTAAATTTAAATCAATGCTCATTGATATGGCACTTTCTCCTATCTTTAAAAGTATAGCCAATTCACAATTGGATGCCTTTGTTGCAAGAGCAAAATATATTTATGGCTAAAATTATTGCTCTAAACAAACCTTTTGGTGTTATTTGTCAATTCAGTGGAGATGAAAAAACACTTGCAGAGTATATTGATATACCTAATATCTATCCAGTGGGAAGGCTTGACAAAGACTCTGAAGGTTTGGTTATATTGACTGATGACGGAAAGCTCCAAAATAAGATATCTCACCCAAAATATAACAAGATCAAAACCTATATTGTTCAGGTCGAAGGTGAAATTAATGATACTGCAACCATGGCTCTTGAGAAAGGTGTTGAGCTTAAAGATGGAATTACTAAGCCTGCAACTGTTAAGAAAATTGAAGAGCCAAGTTGGCTTTGGACGAGATCGCCTCCGATTAGAGTTAGAAAAAATATTCCCACATCATGGATTGAAATCTCAATTATTGAAGGCAAAAACCGTCAAGTTAGAAGAATGACTGCGAGCGTTGGCTTCCCCACCTTAAGACTAATACGAACAAGTATTGATCAATGGAATTTAGGTAATTTACCCTCAGGATCTTATGTCACTCTTTAAACTAGCCTATGAAGCTCTTATGTGCAACGAGATTAATGAAAAAATTCGTTTAACAAACGAGTTGTTGAATTATCATATTTCAAATAATAATGTTAATTCTAAATTCACTGTTAAAAAAATACTAGTTCCTGGTAGGCCTATAAAACCGAATTTAGTTGACTTTAAAGGTTCACCGAAGCGTGACCCGTCAGAACTTGGGATGATAAAAAATATTCATGCTATCTGTCATATTGAGTTTAATGCAATTAATTTGGCTTTAGATGCGATATACAGATTTCAGGAGATGCCTATTCAGTTTTATATTGACTGGATAAAGGTTGCTACTGAAGAGACAATACATTTTTCTCTTTTAAGAAAGTATCTTCAAACGCTTGGTTATGATTATGGTGATTTTGATGCCCATAATGGTTTATGGCAAATGACTGTCGACACTGACTATGATGTTTTATCCAGAATGGCTCTAGTTCCGAGAGTCTTGGAAGCTCGTGGATTAGATGTCACCCCTAGCATTAAAAACAAGTTTAAACACTCAAAGTTTAATGAAATGGTTGGAATTTTGGATATTATTTTTCGTGATGAAATTGGACATGTAAAGATTGGGAACTACTGGTATCAAAATCTATGCAGTGAGAGAGATATAGATCCAATCAAAACATTTGATTCATTGATTAAAAAACATATCGGCTCAAATTTGCGAGGACCTTTTAACACTGAAGCAAGACTTTTATCAAACTTCAGCCAAACAGAGCTAGACTATCTTGAACACCCCGAGTTAGTAAATACTAACTAATTTCATCCATCGCCTGGTTTGCTAGAAGGTCAGCCATGTCATTTCCTGGGTCATCACTATGCCCTTTAACCCAATGCCAATTTACCGAAAACTCTTGATTAAGAGCATCTAAACGTTTCCAAAGATCAACATTTTTTACTGGTTTTTTATTAGCAGTCTTCCAACCCTTTGCTTTCCAGCCATCAATCCATTCATTAATACCTTGAATAACATACTTTGAATCAGTATACAAATCGACGATAATGTCACTTGACTTAAGAACCTCTAAAGCTCTAATTGAAGCAGTAAGCTCCATTTTATTGTTGGTAGTATTTAACTCAGACCCTTTTAGTTTTTTGTCATGATCTTTATAGCGAAGCCACACTCCCCACCCCCCAATTCCTGGGTTGCCTCGACATCCACCATCTGTATATATTACAATTTTTTCCATAATTTAACTATCTACATTAATTTGCATCCAAAACTCAAGCAATGCTAAATGCCACAACCTTGAGCCATTTAATGAGGTCATATAATCTCTCGGGGAATTAATCACCTTATTAATATATTTCTGGTCAAAAATTCCCCTATGACGACAAGAGCTAGACAAAAGTATATCAGACATAAATTCCAAGAAATCACCTTGAATATACTTCAATGCTGGCATTGGAAAATACCCCTTCTTTCGATCAATTACCGAGCTAGGTAAAAGTTCACGTGCAATTTTCTTGAGAGGATACTTCCCCTCTTCTCTCATTTTCAAAGAGGGTGGTATTTTCAAAGCCCACTCCACAAGCTCAGTATCCATAAAGGGCACCCTTGCCTCAAGACCCCACGCCATAGTCATATTGTCTACTCGTTTTACAGGATCATCAACAATCAATCTTGTCATATCAGTACGAAATACTTTGTCTATAAAAGAGTCTGCGCCTGGCTTTAAAAATTCCTTACTTAGCCATTTATGAGTATGGTTTTCTCCTTGATAAATTGGCATGACAGTTTGTAAATACTCATCGTGAGGTCTATCAACATAGTGCTTGGAAAAGCTTTCAATTTCATCGCCATGCTCTTTAGCCATTCTAGGATACCAAAAATAACCAGCAAAAGCTTCATCTGCGCCTTGCCCAGATAAAACAACTTTAGTATGTTTTGAGACCTGCTCAGAGAGCAAGTAAAAGGCTATTGCATCTTGTCCAACCATTGGCTCAGACATATTCATTACTGCTTCTGACAATCTAGGTAATACCTCTTGATTACTTAATAAATATTTTTTATGATCAGTTTTAAATTTAGATACTACTTGATCTGAATACTCAAACTCACTCCCAGATTCATCATCAATATCTTCAAATCCAATAGAAAAAGTACGAATATCTCTATGTTCTGCCTCTTTAAGTAACGCAACAATAAGTGAAGAATCAAGACCTCCAGAGAGCAACACACCTATAGGAACATCTGAAGCAGCCATCCTTTTAGTTACTGCTGCAGTAAGCAGTTCATGGGTTCTAGCAATATAATCTTGCTCTGAAACATTACCTTCAGGCCTAGTTGCGCTAGGATGCCAATAGGTTTGTTCCTTTATATCTCCTTTTTCACTTAATACAATATATGTGCCAGGTTTTAATTTCTTAATTCCATTAATAATAGTATTTGGAGCTGGAACAGCGCCATGAAGAGATAGTTGTTGTTGTAAAGCAATGGGGTTTACACTTTTATCAAGATCTTGAGTTAATAATGCTTGTGAGTTTGAAGCAAAAGTAAAAGCTTTATTAGTCAAATTATAGTAAAGAGGCTTAATGCCCATTCTATCTCTAGCGATAAAAAGTTTCTTGGAAGGTTTATCCCAAATTGCAAAAGCAAACATACCATCTAAGTGGTTAACACAATCCTCTCCCCAGTAATGATATGCCTTAATGATGACTTCAGTATCAGAACTCGAAAAAAATGAATAACCCTTGCCAATTAATCTTGAACGGAGTTGTTTATAGTTATAAATTGTGCCGTTAAATACTAAAGTCAATTTTAGAAGACTATCTATCATTGGCTGGGAGCCAGAGCTTGACAAATCAATAATACTTAATCGTTGATGTCCAAAACCAATCTTACCCTCAAGCCACTTTCCATTTGAATCTGGCCCTCTTCTGGCAAGCTTGTTCATCATATTGTCTAAAGATTCTGAAGAAGGAGTGCCTCCATCAAATCTAAGCTGACCACAAATACCACACATAAACTATAAAGCCTTAACCATCAAATTTAAATACCAAACAACCTCCTAGCAATATAGATACTTGTTAATATATTTCTATAATTGAGGTTGAGTTAGAAATGTAAAATAGTCATTTTATCAAGTATTACTTAGTAATAATGGCCGAAACACTTTACGACAAACTAATGAGTGCTCATATAGTTCGTGAGCAGGATGGTGCAACTCTTATATATATTGATCGCCAGCTCATTCATGAAGTCACTTCGCCCCAGGCATTTGAAGGACTTACACTTTCAGGAAGAAAACTATGGCGTAACAAGTCAAACCTAGCAGTGCCTGATCATAATGTTCCAACAACTGAGAGATCAAGTGGTGTAAATAGTATTACCGATCCCGTCTCTAGGCTTCAAGTTGAAACCCTAGATAAGAATTGTAAAACCTTCGATATTAATGAAATCCAAATGAATGACATTCGTCAAGGTATTGTTCATGTTATTGGTCCTGAGCAAGGTGCAACACTTCCAGGAATGAGTATTGTATGTGGCGATTCCCATACAACAACACATGGTGCCTTAGGTGCCTTAGCTTTTGGTATTGGCACCTCAGAAGTCGAGCATGTTCTTGCAACAGGTTGCCTATGGCAGAACAAAGCTAAAAATATGAAAATTGAAGTTAACGGCGATTTGGGTGACAATATTAGTGCTAAAGATCTTGCACTATATGTAATTGGAAAAATTGGTACTGCGGGTGGAACTGGATTTGCAATTGAGTTTTGTGGTACTGCTATTCAATCTATGAGTATAGAAGGTAGGATGACCCTATGTAATATGTCAATTGAAGCAGGAGCAAAGGTTGGAATAGTTGCAGTAGATGATAAGACTGTTGATTACGTTAAAGGGAGGCCTTTTACACCTATAGATGAGAATTGGGACTTAGCTTTAGAATATTGGAAGACTTTGCATAGCGATGATGATGCACATTTTGATGAATCAATTGTAATAGACGCTAGCATGATTAAACCTCAAGTAACTTGGGGTACATCACCTGAGATGGTGGTTGATATAAATGGCTCAACACCTGACCCAGAAAAAGAAAAAGACCAAGTAAAAGCGGAAAGTATTCGTAACGCACTAAAATATATTCATCTAAAACCCAACACTTCATTAAGTTCAGTTGCAATAGATAAAGTTTTTATAGGTTCCTGTACAAACTCAAGGATTGAAGACTTACGCATAGCCGCTTCAGTTGCCAAAGGTAAAAAAATTGCTGACAATATAAAACTTGCACTTGTCGTACCAGGTTCTGGGCTCGTCAAACAGCAGGCTGAAGCTGAAGGGCTCGATCAAATTTTTAAAGATGCAGGTTTTGAGTGGCGAGAGCCCGGATGTTCAATGTGTCTAGCTATGAATGCTGATAAATTAGAGCCTGGAGAGAGATGTGCAAGTACCTCAAATAGAAACTTTGAAGGCAGGCAAGGCCAAGGCTCATTTACCCATCTAGTTAGCCCAGCTATTGCTGCAGCGAGCGCGATTGCAGGTCATTTTTCAGGAGTAGATTCATGAAAAAATTTACCTCATTAAGCTCTATTGCTATGCCTCTAGATCGAGCAAATATTGACACTGATGCTATCATTCCAAAACAATTCTTAAAATCAATAAAAAGAAGTGGTTTCGGACCTAACTTATTTGATGAATGGCGTTATCTAGATCACGGTGAAGTTGGAATGGATAATTCAATACGCCCAATTAATACTGACTTTGTTTTAAACAATCCACAATATTCAGGTGCTCAAATTCTTTTAACAAGAAGAAACTTTGGTTGTGGCTCTTCTAGAGAGCATGCCCCTTGGGCTCTAGAGGATTTTGGATTTCGTGCTATTATTGCACCTAGCTTTGCAGATATATTCTATAACAATTGTTTTAAAAATGGCATTCTTCCGATTGTTTTAAGTCATGAAATTGTTGATAATTTATTTAAATATAGCGGTAATATAGTTATCAATCTTGAGGATCAAACTGTTAAAACACAGAACCAGGTATTTAATTTTGATGTTGACGCTGAGAGAAAACGTAGACTTCTTAATGGTCTTGATGATATTGGTTTAACATTGCAATATGAAAATCAAATACGTTCTTTTGAGACAGAACACTTTAACAAGTTCCCTTGGCTATGATTGGTCATCTTAAAGGTCAAATAATTAGTAAGAATCCACCCGAAATCCTTATGGAGGTTGGTGGTATTGGCTATGAATTACTCTGTCCAATGTCAACATTCTATGAGCTGGGTAATCCGAATGATGAGATTTTACTTTTCACACACCTCAGCATTAAAGAGGATGCTCATACACTATTTGGATTTATATCTAAAGATGAAAAAAATATCTTTAGAGAATTAATAAGAGTTAACGGTGTGGGGCCTAAAGTTGCACTTGCAATATTGTCGCACCTTTCTGTAACCTCTCTTATTGAGTGTATTGCCACTGAAGACTCAGATCTTTTAGCAAAAACCCCCGGTATCGGTAAAAAGACTGCACTAAAGCTCATAGTTGAATTACAAGATAGACTTAGCAAGGTAGAACTAGTGAGTAGTCCTAGCAGAACCAATGGATTTCGACAGAGTAGCAATCCAAATGCAAAACAAGCAATTGAAGCGCTTCAGTCTCTTGGCTTTAAAACAAAAGAAGCAAACAAGATGGTTTCAAAAATTGAAGACAAAGACCTCACAACAGAGCAACTAATCCGTTTAGCTCTTCAAAATAAATAACTATACAACTACTTTCTTTCTAGAGTACTTTGTTTTAATTCTTACGAGCATATTAATAAAGTCATAGTTCATCAGATACATGCAAGGTAAAAGTATTAGGGTTAGAACTGTTCCAAATATTAATCCATAACCAAGAGCAAGAACCATTGGCTGAAGGAATACATCTGTACCACCGATACCATAAGCAAGTGGCAAAACACCAGCCATTGTCGTTAGAGTTGTTAGTACGACAGCTCTTAGACGGTCTCTGGAGCCTCTAGCAATCCAAATAATCTTGTCTTCTAAAGCGGCACTCTTTTCTTTAATATAATTAAGGTGGCTCACCATCACCAAAGAATCATTTACGATTACACCCATCAGCGCTAATGAGCCTGTTAAAGCAAAAAAGCTAAGTGGTTCACCATGAAAATAAAAAGCCCAAACTACACCAATCAAAGAGAATGGGACAGCAGCCAGTACAAGCATGGGTTGTGAATATGAATTAAAGAGTATTGCGAGTAACAGGAAAATGCCAATAATAGCTACAACAAAAGCCCTGAGAAAATCTTGCAAGGATTCAATCGACTCTTGCGCTCCACCCGAGGTAATGATAGATACTTGAGGGAAATCAACTGGCGCATTAAGTTCTTTTAGAACCATTGTCAATACTGCCGTTTTAGTTGGTGGTGGCCCTCTTGGTGGTCCTCTTTTGATTGATTGATCCCCATCAAAGTTTTGATCTTGATCTACCTCGCTGGGTTTTGTCTTCGGGCGTCCATCAGCAATACTTGCTGTTAATTTGATTGATCGATCCCCGTCAAAATGGTTGTAATCAGGTTCACCTTTAATCTCTCTAAGAGTTGAGAATTTGCTCATTGGTATTGCATTACCTTGAAGATTTTTAACGGTAGTATTCATAATAAAGTTCTCAGTATAGTCATTACTTCCTATATAAATTCTAACATCTTCATCCTGACCAGCAATACTAACATCTGTTACATAGGATCCAGAAAATGCAGTTCTAAGATGGCGGTATACTGACTGGTAATCAACTCCTAAACGAGCCATCTCATCAAAATCAAGCACCGTCTCGATTCGAGGCTTGCCAATCTCATCGTTACGATTGATGTTATCAACACCATTAATTGATTTAAGTATTTCTTCAAGCCTATCTGCTGCCAAATTTCGCTGAGTATCATTTTCAGCTACAAGGGTAATTTCAATGTCTTCACCTTGTGGTGGTCCGGGCCTTAATAAAGAAATATTAATTTTTTCAGCGCCCTCAACACCTTCCACTAAAGCTTTAAGTTTTTCTTCCATATCTTCAGCAGTTCTCTCTCTGTCACTTGTTGGAGTTAATGCAATTTCTATGTTTGCAACATTTGTGAAGTAACTGCCAATATTACTTGTTAATGAATCGAGATCTTCGCCAATTTCATTAGTAATTATATTTTCAACCTCAATAACTATATTTTCAGTATAGGCAGCTGAACTGCCATTAGGCGCCTCAACATTTGCAAACATTACTGTTGCCCCTCTAGATGGAAACAAATTAAAAGGAATATTTTTAAATGCAAAAAATGATGAATACACAAGCAAAGCGATAAATAGTGGAACAATTAAATATCTCCACCTCAAGGCATAGTGCATAAACCTATTGTAAAAATTTTCTACAGGTATAAACCAAGTCCTTTGTTTATCGACTTTTTTTGTTGCCAAGTGAGCTGGTAGAGCGAAAGTAATTTCTAAAAAAGATATACCAAGAGCAAAAATAACAACGACTGGTAAAATGTAGATAAACTTACCCAAAATGCCTGACATG
>Ga0208881_1000049_pt1 | contig 36735 bp, 31 predicted proteins | sample Knorr_S23_td_AAI_FD_185610 | JGI IMG/M metagenome (GOLD analysis project Ga0208881, IMG submission 185610) | Marine microbial communities from Southern Atlantic Ocean transect - Knorr_S23_td_AAIW_ad_876m_LV_B (SPAdes) (version 2) | ecosystem: Environmental > Aquatic > Marine > Oceanic | place... | reverse complement strand
CGGTCCGCAACATAGTTCTCCCGACTCAACAGAGCTAGGGTGTCGTCGATATTGTCTGGCAGCGCTAAGGACATTCAGTTTACACGCAGGCTTCCACAGCACGTTTAGCCATCACCTTTACCAGGTGGGCCCGGTACTCAGCACTGGCATGAATATCCGAATTCATTTTTTCAACTGGGATTTCCACTCCTTCGATGGCTTCCCCCGAGAAATCTGCGTTAAGCGGCTCTTCTAACTTCATACCGCGGTGCGCACACGGCGTAGCACCGGTAATACCGACCCGGACCGAATCACCAGCTTTAGCGACAAACACTCCGACAATGGCATAGCGAGAGGCCGGGTTTTCAAATTTCATATAAGCCGCCGCATCTGGTTTCGAAAACATCACTGCAGTAATTATTTCATCCTCTTCCAGAGCAGTTTCGAACATACCTGTGAAAAACTCATTGCCGGGAATTTCCCGCTTACTAGTTTTTACGACAGCATCCAGGGCAATGACTGCTGCCGGATAATCCGCCGCCGGATCATTATTAGCGATGGAACCACCAATAGTACCGCGGTTGCGCACTGCCGGGTCGCCGATGTTACCCGCCAGTTTTGCCAAGGCTGGAATCGTATTCTGGACTTCTGACGATGCGGCAACTGCAGCGTGAGTAGTCATGGCGCCAATTATCACTGTATCGCCATCGACATTGATACCATTGAGCTCGGTGATGCCACCGAGATCGATGAGATCACTGGGACTGGCCAGTCGATGTTTCATGGTTGGCAACATAGTGTGACCACCAGCAATGAATTTGCCGTCTTCTGCGTTCTGGATAGCGGCAACTGCTTCCGCCACACTGCTTACTTTTTGATAGGAAAAATCGTACATAGGTAAATCCTCAAAATTCTTTTATAGTCAAACGGCAGACTGAGCAGCTCTCCAGACATTTTCCGGTGTGGCTGGCATATCAATATGCTTAATGTTCAGAGCATTCGTAATCGCATTGATGACTGCGGGAGGTGCCCCGATAGCTCCGGCCTCTCCGCACCCTTTAACTCCCAGTGGGTTGTGTGGTGGATTGGTGGGCGCATAGTCCACATCGAAGTTGGGTACATCATCAGCTCTCGGCATGGCATAGTCCATATAGGAAGCCGTGATCAATTGCCCGTCACTATCGTAGCGACACCCTTCTAACAAAGCCTGTCCGATACCGTGAACAATGCCTCCATGTACCTGACCTTCGACGATCATCGGGTTAATAAGTTTGCCGAAGTCATCAACAGCGGAATATTTCACGATCTCCACTTCACCTGTTTCCAGGTCCACTTCTACTTCGCAGATGTGTGTGCCAGCTGGGAAAGAAAAATTCAAAGGATCAAAGAAGGCGTTTTCGTCAAATCCTGGTTCCAGGTCTTCCGGATAACTGTGAGGAACATAAGCGTTAAAGGCGACTTCTCCGATGGACATAGCCTTATCTGTTCCAGCCACCGTGTAGTTACCATCGGCAAACTCGATATCACCTTCTGCAGCTTCTAGTGCATGGGCAGCAATCTTTTTACCTTTTACAATCAATTTCTCGCAAGCCTTTGCGATGGCAACACCACCAACAGCCAGTGACCGGGATCCATAGGTACCCATACCGAACTGAGTCTTAGCTGTATCGCCATGAATTACTTCAATGTCTTCGAACGGCACGCCAAGTTGTTCAGTAACCAATTGGGCGAAGGTAGTCTCATGCCCCTGGCCATGTGAGTGGGTGCCGGTAAACACCTGCACGTTACCGGTAGGATTGAAGCGCACTTGAGCACTTTCCCACAGGCCAACGCCGGCCCCTAGCTGACCTACTGCGGCAGATGGAGCAATTCCGCAGGCTTCCACATATGAGGAAAGCCCGATACCTCGACGCTTGCCTCGGGACTTTGCTTCTTCGGCTCGAACCGGAAACCCTTCGTAATCCGCCAGGGCCAGCGCCTTATCAAGCGCGGCCTCATAATCCCCACTGTCATAGCACTGCACTACCGGGGTCTGGTACGGAAAGGCTTCGACTGGAATAAAGTTTCTTCGTCGTATCTCAGCGGGATCCAGTCCTAAATCAGTGGCACAGACATCTACCAGGCGCTCCAGCAAGAAAGTCGCTTCCGGTCTGCCAGCTCCTCGACTGGCATCTACTGGAGAAGTGTTCGTGAAAACCGCTTTCACTTCTGAATAAATGAGCGGTGTGGTGTACTGGCCTGCGAGTAAAAACGCGTAAAGATAACTAGGGACCATTGTACTGAAGGTTGACAAATAAGCTCCAAGATTAGCCTTAGTGTACACACGCAAGGCCAGGAACTTGCCGTTCTCATCGATGGCCATCTCGGCGGTGGATACATGGTCGCGGCCATGGGCATCGGATAAGAAAGCCTCGGTGCGATCGGCTGTCCATTTAACCGGCCTGTTGACCTTGCGACAAGCCCAGCCCACCACTAATTCTTCTGCATAAACGAAAATTTTCGCCCCAAAGCCACCTCCAACATCGGGTCCAACCACCCGTAACTTATGTTCTGGCGCAAGTTGGTTGAAAGCCGAGAGCACTAAGCGATGTACATGGGGATTCTGAGTAGTCAAATGCAGCGTGATTTCTTCGGTACCGGAATTGTATTCAGCAATAGCCGCTCGGGGTTCCATTGGATTGGTCACCATGCGGTTATTTAGCAGTTCCAAGGTAGATACCTTATGAGCTCCTTCGAAAGCTGCATCCACAGCAGTTTTGTCGCCAAAGGGCCAATTGAAACAAACATTATTTGGGGCAATATCATGGATCTGTTGCTGCCCGTCATCCGCTGCTCGCGAAGTTTCAGTCACTGCTGGTAAAACGCCGTAATCAACTTCTACTTTCTCAGAAGCATCCCGCGCCTGAGCCAGCGTTTCTGCGATCACTATGGCTACATGGTCACCCACATAGTTGACCTTCCCCTGAGCGAGTGCGGAATGCACGGGCGCGCGATGCGGGTCACCATCATCGCTAGTAACAGTAACACCACATATCAGAGGCCCAATACCATCAGCTGCAAGATCGTCACCGGTAAAGATGGCAATCACACCATCGGAGGCGGCTGCATCCGAAGTATCAATACTGTTAATAGTAGCGTGAGCATGAGGAGAGCGAACAAATACCGCGTGGGTCTGTCCTGCCAGGTTAATGTCATCGGTGTAGTTGCCTTTACCGATCAGGAAACGACTATCTTCTTTGCGACGCACACTGACGCCTACTCCGTTTTCTGCCATTTCGTTAGCCTCCCATATTCTTGGCGCCAGCCTGCACGGCTTTCACAATATTGTGGTATCCAGTACAGCGGCAAATATTGCCTTCCAGTTCTTTGCGCACGGTCGGCTCGTCTACATCACTGCCATTGCGATTAACGATGTCGACGGCGCTCATTACCATACCAGGCGTGCAGAACCCACATTGCAACCCATGATTATCCATGAAAGCCTGTTGCATCGGATGCAGTTCGCCGTTATTGGCCAGCCCCTCAATGGTGATTATTTCCGTACCGTCAGCCTGAGCGGCCAAAATAGTGCAAGATTTAACGGATACACCGTTCACGTGCACAACACAAGCACCGCACTGGCTAGTATCGCAACCCACGTGGGTACCGGTGAGCCGGAGATTCTCTCTCAAAAACTGAACGAGTAGCGTACGGTTTTCTATTTCACCGCTTGTAGGTTTGCCATTGACGTTCATATTAACGGTCAGCATGGTCTATCTCCCATTTTTATCTTTTTAATTATCACAGTTAATTCGAGTGAATTTCACAAGTAGAGCCCGCCAGTTTCAGAGATTGTGTGGGCGACGTCAAGCGAATGTAAACAAGACAGCGGCCCCAGCTAGGACTATTCCAATAATCCACACCCAGGTAGGCAACCCAACGATTTCTTGTGATGCTGAGGAGTCAGTGGTAACAGTTTGATCAGGGCCCTGGGTCCCGTCAGCAACGATCTCAATGAAGTTACCAAAGAACTCGTCAGCTATTTTCCTGGCTGCGCCATCAATCAGGCGGCCACCAAGTTGAGCCAGCTTGCCTCCAACATTGGCTTTGACACTATAGGAAAGCATGGTAGCACCATCGTCTTCAGCAAGTTTCACCGTGGCAGATCCTCTGGCAAATCCAGCGGCTCCCCCATTCCCTTCACCATTGATCGTGTAACCGTTAGGGGCATCGATATCAGTTAGATTGACTTTGAATGTGAACCTGGCTTTGACCGGTCCAACCTTGGCAGTGATTTTTGCTTGAAAAGTGTTTTCACCAGTCGCCTCGAAACTCTCGCAGCCTGGCATTGAAGCTTTTAATACTTCTGTATCGTTAAGCGCATTCCATATTTTTTCTGTATTAGCTTCAATACGTTTGTTAGAAGTCATTTCCATAACAGCTATTCCTTGGTATTTCCGGTGTGCTTCTGCCTTAAACTAGTCCGGTTACCAACCAACGGCTTGACCGTCTTTACGATGGTCTGATCCGGCACGGTAGATGCCATTTACCGGGTGATCTTGTGCAATGCTCTCGGGAGTGAAAATCGGCTCAGGTAACGATAAATCCTTGGTAAACATAATACCCTGGTAACCACCAACACTGCCGCCGTTGACGGGGCGAACAGAATGTCCTTTCGCTTCCAGAGCCTTACCAACAAGGTTATAGAGGCCTTGCTCCAGTGACAGGACGTTGCTGTTCTGGCTATGGGTGAAACGCGCCACATCAGTAGTCATCTGGACATTCATCCCATGATCAATCAAATTCACCATATGTTGGGCATGGGTCTCCGGTTGCACAGCTCCGCCCATGTTACCAAAAGTCATCAAAGGCTCACCATTTTGCATTACGAACCCGGCTATGATTGTATGAAACGGCCTCTTACGCGGAGCTACCACGTTGGGGCTATCCGGATCCACTGAGAATGCCACTCCCCGGTTATGCAAAACCATCCCATAGGGTGGAATGGCTGAGCCACTGCCGTATACTGAAAAAACACTGTGGATCAAGGAGACCATGTTCCCCCAGCGGTCTGCCGTAGTAAGATAAATAGTACCGCCATCTAATCCACCTTTCACCGAAGGCTCTGAAGCCTTGTCCATGTCAATACGGTCACACAAGCTGGCAGCGTAGTTTTTGTTGAGAAGCTCCGTAACTGGCACGGCGCTGAACAATGGATCCCCGTTGTACGCTTGCAGGTCTGAATAAGCCAGTTTCTTCGCTTCCACCATAAAATGCCAATAGTCAGGATGAGAAGGGCCGAGAGCTGCCAGATTTACACCATGCTCAGGCGCACACACTTCCAGAATATTTAGCATCTCTAAAGCAGCAAAGCCCTGACCCGGCGGTGGTAACTGATAGATATCGTAGCCATGATAGTTGGTGTTAATGGGTTCAACCCATTCCGATTCGAACTCCGCAAGGTCAGCATGGGTCATCACGCCTCCTTCACTCTGCACTTTCGCGACAATTGCGTCCGCAATAGCTCCCTTATAAAAAGCATCACGACCTTCTTCCTGCATTAACCGAAGCGCGTCGGCGAGGTCAGGGTTTCGGATGATGCTGTAGAGATGCGGCGCTTTTCCGTTTTCCAGGAAAACCTCAGCGGAATAATCATCTTGTCTAAGCCTTTGTTCAGCACTGACGATGTCGCGATGACGACGCTCTCCCTGCCCCCAACCCTCATCGGCGATCCGCGCTGCTCTTTCAAAGGTTTCCTTAAACCCCATGGTGCCAAAACGATTCAACATTGCATCGTAACCTGAGATCGCACCAGGGACGGTCGCTGCATTCACTCCCGTGACCGGCACCCGATCCAGCCCCAATTCTTTTTTGAAAAACTCAGGCGTCCATCGGGCTGGAGCCCAACCTGCCGAGTTCAGTGCGTAGAGTTTCTTTTCTGCAGCTATGTAAACAAGCGCAAACAGGTCACCGGCAATACCGGTGTCATTTTGCGAAGTTACGTCCAGTACCGAACCTGCGGCCACTGCTGCATCGATTGCGTTACCGCCCTGCTGCAGAATTTCTAGACCTGCCTGCGCGGCTAAACTGTCGCTAGTTGCTACAACTCCATGGCGGGCTATCACCTCCGACCGGCCTTGGTTCAGCCAGCCTTGTGCCCGGGAACCGGGGGCTGCCACAATATTGGATGACGGTGCCGGCGCCTCTTCGGAAGGTATACCGAAAGGGTTTTGTGATTGGGCAGACAAAAAGGTCGAGGCCATAATGTTGATCCACAGGGTAAAAGTTAGTAAATATCTCATAATCTGTCCGTTTATCTTAGTGCTCTGCCGCTAAATGTTGTGCAAGTAAATCTTTTCCGTAGTCATTGCCATTCGGTGTTCTAACAACGGTATGGATGTGATCCCTGGATGGAACACCTGGAGTGTTTTTCTGAAGGGTTCCAACCGGTCCTTGATGATCAAATTCAACCAAGATGACTGGGCTTTGAATACGATAGTAAAAAATTGCATCGTCCGCATCCGACCCTACCCATGCAAAGTACGTGTCATCTATGTGCTGGCCAATCTCATCCATGGTAATTTCGGCATGGGGTTCTCTCAAAGCCCCGACGTAGGAACGAATTACTTTCAGTAGTTTCAGTTTTTGCGAGCTGTCCATTTCCGATCCAGCTAACCCTTGATAATCCAGCGTCAGGTTATCCTGGTTAGCTGCAGCTACTTGATTATTGCGAACCTTGTCTGGGCTAAGAACTACTTTCGCCAGCTGTGAGTTATTCATGGACTGTATTAGTTCAAGCCCAAGGTTTTGTTCTTCTTGAAGAATGGTGTTTCCCGCATAACGACCGTATTCTGTGACAACTGGCTCTCCTCCCCAAAATGCTGGCGTCATGACTACCTGGTCACCAAGTACAAAGTAGTTAATCACCAGATGATGGCCATCCAATTGAAAACCCCAAGGATCGACTTCAGAAGGGATGCCCATAAAGGTCAGATAGTATTTTTCCTCACCGTATCGAATAGAATCGCCATTCAATTCGAACAGCCTCTGCTCAGTGCGCATAATGCTGCGTGTTTGTTCCACTCCCTCTGCACTTAAGGCTTCTTCCAATAATGCCCACGCAGCCACTTTCTGATCACCAGACATCTCCTCCAGGCTAATCCCCCACCGGGGAAATATGCCTACATCGACATTGGACCAGTGGCGCCACTCTGGATCATTGATTGCGAAGTGGCTTCGACTGAGCTCAGCAGTATTCAAGGTGGCAAGAAAGCGATCAGCCGCTTCTCGAACTGGTCGAGACGATACTCCAGTTTCTTTGATAGGAAAAAGCCCCTCGATTATTCCATCCGATGTAGCCAAACCCCGAAAGGGCTGACCTATAGCGTCTGCTGCTCCACGGGTGAAATTCCCTTTCTGATTGAGCAAGCCCGATGGGTAACGTGCTTGCGACAATACAGTTGTGCTGATAAATAAAATTAAGCTCGCAGCTATAATTGTTAAGGTGGCAGAATTATTTAGCTTTCGCATGATGAACTCTTTTGTTGGAATGTAATGAACCATCAGAGGCTAACTGCTTCTGCAGGGCGGCGCAAGCCGTGAAACTCCTACTCTGCCATTACCGCCGCTAGGCGTTCCGGATCCCGCCAGATACCTCCACGCAAGCGGCCGATGTAGACTACCGCGATGACAAAAATCATCGCGACAAAGGTGAGCCACGACACCTTCGGCCCTAACTCTAACACCAAAATTATAAAATACTGCGCTACCAGCATGAGCCAGTGTAACGATACCGATGCCACTAGTAACCAGCGGGTATCACCGGCACCGCGCAACACTCCTCCAGAAACTATGATGATGGCATCAGCAACAGCATAGCTGGACAGCCCAACCATCATGAAAGCAGCTAGCTCACGTATCTCTGAAAAATCACCTTGTGGCGGCGCGAACACTTCTACAAGCGGATAGCGGAAGCTGATATAAATGATTGCCAGAATCACAGAATAGGTAATACCCATTATAAATCCAGCAGACATAACTTCTGAGGTCCGTCGCAAGTCTCTGGCGCCGACAAAGCGTCCAATCAGACTTATTACCCCGATGTTAAGACCAATCATTGGAACGAAAGATAGGATATCCCAATTAAAGACGATCGCTGCCGCCGCACCTTGCGCTACACCATAGGACTGGAACATCAAAAGGAAGAGATTGAAAGCCGCAACGTTAAGAAAAAGCTCCATGCCTGACGGAAACCCGAGTCGAAGAAACCGGCGCAGAATGCCCCAATCGAGATGAAAAGATTCCATCACGCGAAATTTTTCCCGGTGTTCCTTTGCCAGATAGAAAGAAACAAATGCAAGAAAACCCAAGATCGTCGCAACGATAGTGCTGACACCTGCCCCGACAATGCCCAAGGCTGGAAACCCGAGCTTACCAAACACCATGACATAGCTCAGTGGCACATTGATGATAAGTCCGAATACGTCACAGATCATTACCACGTGGGTGCGCGCGATTCCAGCAAAGTAAGAAGAGAGACAAATCTTGGCCAGTGTGACCACTATACCCAACATCAATATGGTGTAATAAGTACGTTCCAGTTCCACTTGGCGAGAATCGTGCCCCATGTTTTCGAAAATGCCGGAAACAAAATAGGTGATAACCACTAACGCGGGAATACTCATCATTGCCATGATGAATCCTTGGGTAACTACTTTAGGACATTTCTCCGGCTCACCCGCACCGAGGTATTGTGCTGCCATGGCATTACCATAGGACAGTAATCCAGAAAAAAAACAGAATGAGAAAAAACAGGCAACACCTCCGCCCAGTGCTGCAGCCATGTGAGTGGGATCGATCTGTGACATGAAGTAACGATCAGTGAAGATCATCACCGCGAAAGCGCCTTGGGATACCACCATCGGCAACGCGATCTTCAACAACTCGCGCATTGTATCTTTGTTAAAGTGCAATCGTTCTAGCATTATTGTGACTACGTAATGACCGTGGCAATTAGATCGCGCCAGGAAAAATCGTGAAATGACTTGCTTCAACAATTAATCTAATCGCAGAAACCAAAAAGCCTTTAGCGAGATGCGAAAGAAGTAACTACCTTCGGCTGAAGCCGGCGTGCATGGTACGTGATTGACCTGTTCAAGACAACTTAATCCAAGCTATTTCTCTTGCTTTTTTGTTAGGAATGCCTGGCGCTGTTTTTTGAAATCTTCGGTTAAAGCAGTAAGTGTAAATTGGTCACCGTCAGCATGCATTACACCAGCACTGTTAGCTAATTGAATTGCATTGAGCCCGCGCTTGATCATCTGAGCGGCAATGGGTGGTCGAGTGGCATAATATTTCGCTAACTCGCCGACTCGTTCTTCCAACAATTCTCGCTCCACCACCTCGTCAAGAAACCCCCAATTTAAAAGATCTCCTGCCAGTTCAAGCTCTCCTCCGATCACCATACGTTTGGCTTTCGCCGGACCCACAAGGTTGTAACACAGTGGCAAGGCTCCCCAACTGAGGTTCATGCCAAGCTTTACTTCCGGATAACCGATGATGCAGTCGGCACTTCCGATGCGGAAATCACAAGCGCTAACAATACAGGCAGCACCCCCAGCAGCTGCGCCATGCACGGCAGCGATAGTGATCTGATTTATATTGAGGACACTCTCGATCAGCTCTCTACCAAGTTGAGTTCTGCGGTATGATTGGTTCAAATCTTTTTCGTCGATTTGCTGTTGCCTCACAGGATCCTTTAGATCTGCTCCAACAGAAAAGTGCGCTCCTTCACCGCGAAATACAATCACACGAGTATCAGTGTCGTACTTGTAAGAATTACATGCCGCGATAATTTCTTGCATCAATTCCACGCTCAAAGCATTGCCGCTTTCAGGCCGGTTAAAGCTTAAGCTTGCTATACCATCATCGCTTGCAATCGTTAACAGTTTGTAACTCATGATTAAGAGGTCAATCGGCCTGTAATCGCCATTGCTGTTTGTTCTTATAGGTCAGGCTGCGCCACAGCCATTCGGCAGGACCAAATCTAAAATAGCGTAACCAGATTGGACTAACGATTAACTGAAACAACCATACACCGAGGACTACATAATAGATCTGGAAACGGTCTAGTTCACCCAACAAATTAAAACCCCACCCCATGAAAATCGCATTACAGATGAGCGATTGGGAAAGGTAATTGGTCAGCGCCATCTGCCCTACAGACGCGAGGGCCGAGCGTAATAAATGCAAAATGCCTGATTTGCATATCATCATTATCAGGCCGATGTAGCCTATAGCAACAAGCAGCCGACCGAGATCATAAGTTGGCCTGTTCGCTGCTTCCCAGTAAATCTCAAAGCCGCTACTCACAAAGGCATTCACTTCAAAATAGTTTATAGGCAAACCGGTGCCAAATCCGATCACAAACATTCCCAGGTAAAACTTCATACTGCGGCTGGCATTGAAAATACCCCATTTCATGAAGGCCATTCCTAGCAACATCATGGCCAAGGCATCCCAAAGACCACTGGCTACTAATCCCACGGTCTGGATTATTAGATTAAAGGGAACCAGGAACTGAAAAGTTTCGATGTAGCCACCCTTTCTTATCTGAAGATCCTGTTCTACCAGTTCAGGCGTAAAAAGCTGCTGATCAAGAAAAGTGTCCCATTCCGCCAACTTCTGTTGTTGCACTTCATTCAATTCTATGGATGCAGGAAGCGCTTCGATTTCCAGTACTTCCTCACGTAATCCCCTGGAACCCATATGCGAAGCTGTATGCATGATTGCAAGCAAGGCAAAGATAACTCCGGAAATCAGTGCCAACTTTTTTGCAGAGTAATGCCGAAAAACATAAAGCAATAGGCCAGCAACCCCATAAGTGAAAAGTATATCCCCTGGCCAAACCAGAATGTAAGCATTGAATACGCCTATCAGAATCAGTAGCACAGTACGTCTAAAATACAGTCCACGCACCAGATCCTCATCGGCATCAGGTTTAGTAATGAATAAAAGAAATCCGGCACCGAATAACATAGAGAAAATTCCACGCATACTGCCCTCGACAAAGATATCCATGGCGATGTAGGTGCTGAGATTGATACCCTCGAGATTAGCGTCGAATATTGGATTGAAATAGGATGCGTAAGAAAGACCAAACGCGATGATGTTCATCAATAGGATTCCAAGCAGGGCCACTCCGCGAAGCGTGTCGATGGATCTGATGCGGACTTTGCGAGTGACTGGTGAAGCGGTAACCGCTGCCTCGGACTCGACGCCTGTTGTATAGGGTGATTCGACCATTGACCGAAAAGCATAGAGTCTCTAGCCCCAAGTATCAATCTGTCTTGCACTATTTTTAGTTGCTGCCTTCTCCGATTCACTAATTCAGCTTGATTGTGCTAGTTTCTTCTGTTACCCAAAATACTAATGTACTCCCCTGACGGTGTAATAATGAAACAACCAGTCTTATCAGCAGCCTTAGTCTTTCTTGCAGCTTGCTCACAGGATGAATTTCTGCAAGACGCCAGTTTGAATACTGACTGGGATACCTACTTGGGAGATCCCGGCCGTAGCCACTACTCCGAACTGTCCCAAATCACCCGCGAGAATGTCAGCGAATTAGAGCTAGCCTGGTCCTACAACTCAGGTGAATTGCGCGAAGGGAACTCAACCATGTACACAAGCCCATTGATAGTGGATGGCATCTTGTACGGACTATCTCCAAAACTGGTCGCCTTTGCTCTTAATGCGGCAACCGGTGAAGAACGATGGCGTTATGATCCGGGCGGGCAAGGGGCTGCTCAACGTGGTTTGATGTGGTGGGAAGGAAATGGAGAAACTCGCCTCTTCTATGTAGCTGGCAGGGAATTAATTGCTCTCGATCCGCTAACAGGACAACCGATCACAGCTTTTGGGATCAATGGCCGGTTGGATCTCACACCGACGGAGAAAACGGGCCCACTGTTCACTAGCGTCCCTGGCATCGTATTCGAGGACAAATTGATCATGGGCTTTTCCACTAGCGAAAGCTCCACCTCCCATGCAGGCATGATCCGAGCATTTAGTGTACTTGATGGCACGGAAATTTGGCTTTTTAACAGTTTACCTCTCACCGCCGGACTTGGTTCGGAAACCTGGGAAGAAGGTTCGCTAACTCTCGCCGGCGGGGCTAACAATTGGACTGGAATGACCCTGGATGAAGAGCGCGCTATGTTGTTCGTGCCAACAGGCTCTGCCACACCGGATTTCTATGGAGCTTCCCGCTCCGGTGACAATCTATTTGCCAACAGTCTGATCGCTTTGGACGCCCATACTGGGGCGTATCGCTGGCATTATCAAACTGTTAGACATGATTTATGGGACAGAGATCTGCCTTCCCCACCAACCCTGGTCCAACTCGAACGGAATGGTGTTTTGATTGACGGTGTTGCGGTGACTACCAAGTCTGGGCACCTTTTCCTGTTCAATCGGGACACCGGCGAATCACTTTATGAAGTCTACGAAGTCGAAGCTCTTCCGAGTGGCTTGCCTGCTGAAGAGGCTGCTCCAACACAACCTGTATCTTCAGTGGCCTTCACCCGTCAAGAATTCAACATGACCACACGCAACCAGGAAGCCATTGATCATGTCACAAGCGTAATTGCACCGCTGGATCAGCGTCCTTGGGCACCCCCTACACTAAATGGGATTTTGTTTTATCCAGCCTTTGATGGTGGCGCTGAATGGGGCGGTTCCGCTTACGACCCTGAAGGGAACAAATTAATTCTCAATGCACAAGAAATCGGAGGCATCATCCGTTTGTATGAGATCCCCGTAGGTTTCAGCAACCAAGGTGTCTATGCAGAGAATTGCGGTGACTGTCACGGGCAAGATCTGGCTGGAACCGACATCGGGCCAAGTCTGATCGATATAGCAGATCGACTAACTACTGCAGAAATACGGGCGATTTTAGAATCTGGCCGCGGTCGCATGCCAGCCTTCGAAACCTTGAGTCAGATAGAAATAAACGCTATCAATTCCTATCTGCGTAACCCAAATCAAGACAGGGCCGACGAACCAAGCACAGAAATAGATTATGCTTTCGCAGGCTACATTCGAGTCCGCGACCACGAAGATCTTCCAGGGAACTCTCCCCCATGGGGAACTCTTAATTCTATTGACCTCGCCACAGGAGAAATTGACTGGCAAATAAATTTTGGTAACTATCCTAGTCATCCGGATTTGAATTACGGCGCAGAGAGCTATGGAGGTCCGGTGGTGACCGCGTCAGGTCTAATCTTTATTGCAGCGACACCCGATCGTAAATTTCGAGTTTATGGTACACAAGATGCTTCGTTATTATGGGAGTATGAATTACCCGCTGCTGGTTTTTCTACACCGGCCATGTACAGTATCGATGGTCAGCAATTCGTAGTAATCGCAGCCGGAGGTGGAAGAATGGGTCCTCCGTCTGGATCAGAGTACTTGGCTTTTAGTTTGCGACAATAACCAAGGACTATCTATTATGAATTTAAGAATTATCATCATGAATGCATTGGCATTTTTTGTCTGGACTTGTCTCTTCACCCTTACCACCACGGCGCAAACCAGTGGTCCAGAAAGCGGTTCATTAGTGATCGTCGGCGGCGGCATGCAAGACTTGGGTATTCTGGTTCGCTTTGGCGAGCTGGCAGGTGGCCTAGACGCTCCTATCGTAGTGATACCCACCGCTGGAGGTGCTGATAATTACGATCAATCTTGGCAAGGTTTACAACAATTCCGAGATGCAGGACTAACTAATATCACACTGCTTCATACCTACGATCCTGCTGTCGCTGACACCGATGCTTTTGCAGCGCCGATTCAGGAAGCACGGGGCGTCTGGTTCACGGGTGGACGTCAATGGCGGCTAGCTGACGCCTACATAAATACTAAAGTTCATGACGCTCTTTGGGATCTACTGAGCCGAGACGGTGTAATTGGTGGCTCATCCGCAGGTGCAACAATTCTCGGGTCTTATCTAGCGAGAGGAGATACCAGTGGCAACACCATCATGATGGGTGACCATGAAGAGGGTCTAGGTTTCATCAAGAATATTGCCATCGACCAGCACCTTCTAAGGCGTAATCGACACTTCGATCTAATTGAGATTATCGAGGAAAAACCGGACCTGCTGGGTATTGGTCTCGATGAAAATACGGCTATCGCGGTTCGAGGAAATCGTTTCGAAGTGATAGGCCAGAGTTATGTCGTAATCTTCGATCACGGTCGCATGCTGGATTCCGGCGGCAAGTTCTACTTCCTGGAACCCGGTGATCAATTCGACATATTGGAGCGTCAGGCCTTCCGGCCGCAAACCGTGTTGGAGCCAATGGAAAGAGTCATCGAACGGAATTGGTAACTAAGGTATCCGAACCGGCATGGTCATGGCGCCATTACCAGCAGAGTCCCATGCGGCGAAGCGTACCCAGCGCTGGCCGCTGGCATCGAAAGGAATACCGAAACGGTGGGAACTGAAGGGAAGCTGGTCGGTCGCCGAAACTACTACCGAGTTGGTGACGGAACCATCTCCATACACAACTTCGACGAAATCCAGCGGAAAAGTCCATTGCACTTGCGCGGTTAACAATGCCTCACTGCCGGATCCCGAAAGTGAATGATTTGGGATCAAGACTTCACCGGTGCTGACAAAATATTCACCTGCCTTCAAGGTGTTTATGATTGACGAATAGTCATTTCCTATCGGTAACTCATTCAGTCTCAAGTATGTCACCGGGCCGTTTGCATAAATATCGTCACCGGGCGATTTGAAATAGGTTTCCGTGATGGCTATAAGTGATTTTAAAGGCAGGTCGGTGTCCGCTATCCAGTTGTTCATGTCATCCAGTAAGGGAATAACGCGATAGTCGGACAGTCTTTTTTCTGACAGATCCAAACCCATCCCCCAGCGCCAACCGGCACCGCGATAATTGTCATGCAAAAACTGCGGCGATTCGGCCACTGCATCGGGATAACCTGTAGAGCCCTTGGTGCGAGGATGGGGCATGTAGATGATCATGTTTTCAGCTTCCACCATGGTCATCATGTCCTGTACGCTGCCAATGTTATACATCCTGCCATATTCAGGATGTTCAGTGATTAATGGTGTACCGGCAGCGCGCTCGTCCACGTAGTAAACCGGGTGTGAAAACAACAGATCCCAATGGCCGCCCAGCAGATTGCTGTTCTCCATTTCCGGCAGCACCATGAAATCTTTGTCTGAATGTCTCAGGGCACCTTCAAATAGCCAATGTTGTTCCTGTAACTGGGTTTCCTCGCGAGGCCGGTCAACCGGGCCGGCAATATTGATGCCTGCGGACTTTATAACTTCAAAATCCCTTAGCCTGGTATCGATACTGCCAGAGGCAATCAATTCCCTGCCCATATTGGTGTGGTAGTGCGAGCCCATGACCTGGTAACCATCCAGTGGCTGATAAACATCTGAATTGGTAAATTCCATCACAGCATCAAATGCATCACCTCTGTCACCCAGGGTTGGATAGAAATAGCCCACCATCTGTTGCATGGATCCGGGTGGCGCACTGTAGAGCGACCAGTTCGCCATGTATCTCTCGACGACCTCCTGCTCACCCTGGCGGATACCGATGCTAAATGAATTATTGCTATCCTTGCGATACCAGTTATTGCCGACATTTATCTCCACTTCCCGCGCCCAGAAAAAAGTATGGGGTGGAGGAAAAGCGGCGATCGCGCCACCATTAGTTTCAGCTACTACCAGGCGATTTGCAGCCTGCAACACAACCTGGTCTGCATTGACCGGGCCATTCAGCTGGTAGCGCTGCATCAGTCCACCGGTATCTCGCCAACTCACACTACCAGCAACTTGCACATCCAGCCCGGTAATTCCCACATCGTACTTATAGGCAACTGAAGGCAGCTGAGTGTCGGCGAGCACTTCGGTACGTATCAAGTTGCTACCTTCGTAGAGTGCCAGAATGAATTCACCGGTGAATGATCCAAGACTGACATCAGGGAAAATCAGCTCCACTCGTGCGCCATCGGCAACGACTCTGCAACTTTTTACGTTGTAAGAGATGTCAGCTCGGCGCACTTCACTCACTGAGCGGGGTAATCCGGGTTGACTTGCTACACCATCCATCGGAGGTGGATTGCCTCGAAATTCCTGTTGGCGCAGATCCAATGGCGCGTCCCAGAATGCGTCCCACTTGTGACGTTCGATCACTTCGTCGCTAAACTCCACTGCCAGTTCCCGTAATGGATTGAGTTGCTGATTACTGATACGGCGAAGGCCCTCGACAATCTTGTATTCGAAGCGGCTGTCGGTTAAAAGCGTCGTCCACTGGTCATCACCTGCTTGAAGTTGCAGCGATTTAATAACCGGTTCGCCTGCTTCGACAGCAATTAACAGGCGCAATTGTTGAGAGTCACTGCCATGCCAATCGAGCTGTATACCAAGCTCGCTTTGGGTTACACGAATCGGGCCGGCGGATTGAAAATTTTCCATCTGACACTGTAGCGCCTCTTGCGACTGGGCAAAAACAGGGTAGGAAAGGATTAATAATGGTGCAAATAGATTGATTTTGATTTTTCTGATCATTAGCAGCGTCAATTCCCTGTACAAAAAAAGGGCAGCGAGAAAGCATCCCCTGCCCTTATTCGAGAGCCCCGCCCTATTTTACATTGACGGCTTTTTTGGACTGGACAGCGTCGGTTAATTTCGATCGTTAACGGCTCCAGCTCGGTAGCCAGGTGTCATCTTCTTCGCCATCTGCTTCTTGCTTGCGCGCACCGCTGAGCATCAGTGGCATCGCGTAATTAGCCTCGTGACAGGCATATTCATAAAGATCGGCATCAGTGAGCTGCAACTCGACTACCGCAGTAAATTTGTCTTCGAACATCTCTAAATCATCAACCGTCCACTCGTACTCCAGCCTATTTTCATCGAGGCGTGTGAATCGTTCAACAAGTGTCATGTTTTCGCCGGTACCACTGAAGCGACTGAGATGTGTGAAGTTGGTAGTGGTAACGACAAAAGTGTCGCCGTCCCACGCACCGACTGAATTCCCCTTCCACAGGCGCACATCGTCGGGTAATGCCTCACCACCAGAGGTTGAAATGACACGATGATCATTCACCATCTCGGTTTGAATCACGATGTGATCTTCGGTTTGAATGAGCTTCATCATGTTGTTATAGGCACCAGATCGCATGGGCGGTCCAGCATTGAAACCAAGTATGCATCGATCATAGAGGTTTCGGTCTTCCGGACCCTGGGGAGATCTGCTTTGTAAAGCTCGAAAGTAGGCTGCCGCTTCTCTTCCTCTTTCAGTCATAGATGGCATGCGGCCATTCTCAGGATAAATTAACTGGGAGGTACGCATAGTAGTCGTCATGGTAGTACCCTGATCTAGGTAGAACTGGTTGTACCCTACATCAAGGTCTTGTTGATCGTATTCCCCATCAAATTCTGCTTTGGCTCTTGTCTCCCTTCCAGCACGTACCGCCGCTTCATAGTCTTCAACTTCTTCCAGGGTGAGGAACTCTTTGTCGGCGAAGGCTGCTGGCCGCTGAAAAGGCGTCACCGTGCGGAAGTCCCAATTCCCCTGAAGACTGGGTTTTCCCCAAGCCTTCATCGGCACATCTGCCTGTACCAATGAGCAAACAATTAGTAGGGCCATTGAAACAATGAGTGAGGCTGATTTTTTCATCTCTAATTCCTCGTTATTGATCTATAGGTTCTTCTATAAGATCGACACGCAGAGTCCCATCCAAATTCTTCGGTCCATCGTACCCTCTTCGTAAATGGTCATACAAGAGATCTTCGCCAAATTCGACGCATTTAAATTCAAGGATGCGCGCATTCTCTTCAAGCCGTCGATAGAGTGGCATGCGGATAGTCCAGGGCCGGCTGAACACTTCCGAGTCTGTAATAGTCGCCTCATACTGAATATGATTTTCTCCCATCAGGGCGAAACGCTCTTCAACATGCAGCGAGCCACTGTGGTAATTTCCCGCGGCATCGAACCAGGTATCAGGCATCTGGGAAGTAACGTCCACCACGAGAGTATCCCCTATCCATTTCCCTAATGAATAACCCATCCAAGACGGCAATGGCGCTGATGTGCCCGGCCTATCCATGAAGATGCTACGGCTGTTGCTTCCCCACTCGTAGGCAATGAAGATCTCGGTATCTGTCTGCAGGATCTGCAACGGGGCTGGCATATAGGTCAATCTGGGGATGCCGGGTATGTAACACTTGGCGGCGGGGTCCAGGTTAGCCCAATCCGCCCGATTGGCATTTCGGGTTTCCAGAGCATTTGGCAGGTAAGGAATATCACCACCAATAACCACACTGGTCCCAGCCGGAATTCCGCCATGGGCACCAATAACTCTAGTTACCGGCATCTTACTGGCAGTATGGCCTTCTAGATCCCAGCCTGCTGACCCTAAAGCCTGCCAGATACCGCTGAGATCTGGCGGACCATTTTCGCTCGGTATCATGACGGGTTCAACTACTGCAACACTGCTTTCAGAAGACTCCTGGGAACAGGTCATGAGCACACTCATCACAAGGAACCCAACAGCAATATGGCTTATTGTGCGGCAGTAACTCATGTCTCCCCTCTTTGTCTTTATTTTCACGATATGCCCTTTTCAATGAGACTCTGGTCTATGAGACTGGAAGGCTTTTACTCGTCGTTGTCGTCCGGGAATCCTTCCGGAGGTGCTCCAACACCGGAAGAACCCATGAAGATATTGCTACCATCAGTAAAGGTTATATCCCGCCCACTACCTCGACATTTGGGAATACAATCAGGGTCTTTACTTTGGTAGCCACGCACCAGAATCTCAGTACCCGGTAACAGAATTTGTTGAGTGAGACCCGCCCGCAACAAGGTGTTAGGAGTACCTCCCTCGAGCATCCATTCCTGAATAGTACTGTCCTCAATGGTAGCAGTCATGTGCAACCAAGTATGGGGATTCACCCATTCCATGCGAGTAATAGTTCCGCGCAGGCTAATAGGTTTGTCAATATCGAACTCGGAAGAGAAAGCATGGTGGCCCTTTGTGTGAGTATTTAGAAGGACCAAAGATCCTACGATCGCAAGGACGCTAAGTAATTGTCTCATCATTATCCTCCCTGTAGTTTTGCCACTCACCGAGGAGTTTGCCTTAGCTGGCGCCGCATTTCCACTGTATCTCCGACACTTTGGATGCACAGGTTACAGAGAGAGAGTATATTGTTCAGATTTTAACGAGCTGCAAAACCAATAAAGACATAGCTGGAGAAAATAATGACTGCACCGAACAAGTATTTGGTAGCCCTATTCACTTCGATTTTGGTTCCGGCTTCTGGTCTATCGCAAGAAGTTATCAATACCGATACCCATCGCCTCGAAGAGGTAGCCGAAGGAGTGTATTTCGCCAGCGGCAACGGGGCGCTCTACACTATGAGCAATGCACTAATCATCGAGCGCGATGACGATGTTGTGGTAGTGGATTCCCATATCACGCCAGCTGCTGGAAGAGCCTTGATTAATTCAATTGAAGTCGTTACTGACAAGCCGATCACTACTCTTATCAATTCCCACTTCCACTATGATCATGCCAACGGGACTCCTGCTTTTGGCCCGAATATCCAAATCATCGGGCATGAATATACCTACAAAAAGCTCACCGAAGAGCCTGCTAACGAGCAGACTTATCGTTCCTCGCTGGTACGTTTCGATAATACAGTGGCCAATTTAGAGGAACGTATCACCAGTGCCAGCAGCAGTGAAAGAGCTGAGCTACAAACCCAGCTGGAGTTCTGGCGGGCCCATGTGAGGGCGCAGGATGAAATCGATTTCGTTCCCCCAACCGTCTCAATGAGCGACGTCATGACTTTATTTCGGGGAGGTCGAGAGATCCAGATACATTTTCTGGGACGTGCTCATACCGGCGGTGATTTGGCTGTTTTCTTGCCACAAGAGCGAATAGTATTTACCGGGGATATGATGCTGGGCGGAATTTCGTATCTAGGAGACGGTTACGTCGCCGAATGGGCTGATACCCTGCAAGGACTGAAACAGCTCGATTTCGATCTAATACTGCCAGGCCATGGGCCCAGCATCGCCGACTTAAGCCGCATCGACTACGTGCAAACCTATTACGCCGATCTTACCGAAGAGGTTCGCAGATTAAAGACTGCTGGGTATAGTGCTGAAGAAGCAGCAGCTCGCGCCGATCTCAGACAACATGCAGACACCTTAGGCGTTGATCAGCTAGGCGCCAATCTGCAGGCAGTACAGCGGATGTATGATCTGATAGACGGTGTAGCGGAATAAAAAGAGGATAATTCGATGAAAATATCTTTCCTACGCGTATGCCTTCTGCTTTTAAGTGCAGGACTGTCTAACTGCGATAGTGAAATCGGAGGTGAAGAATCAGGCATTATAAATAATGCTGGAACGGTGGAACGGATAGACCCTCGGGTTGATGCCCTGGTGCCAATTAACGCCAACATTCAAAAACTAGCGGGGGGCTTTGCCTTTACAGAGGGGCCCGTTTGGGATCAACGGAATAACCAACTTTACTTCAGCGATCTTAGAAGCAATGCCATTCATGCCTGGAGTGATGAAGCCGGGCTCAGCACTTTCCTGCAACCGGTGTTCGAAGGCGATGCCGGTCATCCTTCGGTGGGCTCCAACGGGCTGAATATGGATTCGGAAGGTCGGTTGCTATTAATGGAACACGGCAATCGAGTAGTGTCTCGAATTGAATCTGATGGTAGTCGTGCTGTTTTGGTGGGACGCTATCGTGGTATGCGACTTAACAGTCCGAACGATTCGGCCTGGCACTCAAATGGCTGGCTATATTTCACCGATCCACCATACGGGCTCGCGCTACAGGAAAATGATCCAGCGCGCGAATTGGAATACAACGGCATTTACCGATTGAGTCCCAACGGCGAACTTCAGTTGCTCGAACGCGATCAGACCCGGCCTAATGGCATCGCTTTTTCCCCTGATCAACAGACCCTGTACGTAGCCAACTCCGATGGCGCCAACAAGGTATGGTATGCCTACGACGTATTGAACAGCGGAACTATCAGCAATCGCCGTGTGTTCTACGATGTTAATGATCAAGATACAGACGGAGCAGCAGATGGCATGAAAGTAGACGTGTCTGGCAATATTTTCGCCACCGGACCTGGTGGTGTATGGATATTCGATCCTGAGGGTAATCACCTAGGAACGATCAGGCCTGATGAAGTGCCCGCCAACGTGGCGTGGGGTGATGATGGCTCTACTTTGTATATGACCGCGCGCACAGGCCTGTATAGAATAAGATTAAATACTCGCGGCAATATCCTTTGAGAAAGTGATAGACTGATAGGCTGACCGTAGGTGAAATAATTACAGGTTTGTCCGTATTTTATGTAGGGTATGGAAGTCCAGCTGAAAACACGGTCACCTTGATGTATTTGAATTTGAAGGATGGTGGGCAAGTACATCCAAATTAACTGGAGTAGCTAATGAGCATGAAGTATAAAAAGAAGTTAATGATCGCTGTCACATTCGGACTAGCAAGCACTGTTTCCTTCGGCCAATCCCTGGACGACATCGTGTTGAATGTGTACAAAGAAGTCACCTGCGGCTGTTGTGTTGGCTGGATTCAGCACATGGATGAGCGAGGTTATTCCTCTAATGTATTTCATCCTACCGATATCCACGCAGTCAAAGATGATCTTGGGCTCAAGCCCGAATGGCGCTCCTGCCATACCGCAGTGACTAAGGAAGGCTACATATTCGAAGGTCATATTCCGGAAAAATTTATTGCTCAATTCCTAGTAGCACCTCCACAAGGCGCGCTGGGACTTGCCGTGCCCGGCATGCCAATTGGTGGACCTGGGATGGAAATAGGAAACCGTTTTACACCCTACGATATTCTTTTAATTAAAAAAGACGGTTCTCACGAGGTATTCGCCAGCATTGATAGTGCGGATAAACAGCATTAGGCTTTAGTTCAAGGTACACCGTAAGACGCTGGTTTTTCGGTCAAGAATCGCGGCAGCCTGCCAGAATTTACTTGCTAAATCTCGTTCCGCCGGGCTGCATTGTTAATCATTTCAGCGGCACGGAAAGCCAGGGCCATAATGGTCATTGTTGGCTGACCTCTACCGGAGGTTACCAGCGTGCTTCCATCACACATGAACAAGTTTGGCACATCATGTGAGCGATTATTAGAATCGATTACTGATGTATTAGGGTCATCCCCCATGCGACAGGTACCCAGTAGGTGCACGCTGCCTTCCTGCCCGGTCTCGGGATAGGTGCCCGCGATCTTAATAGCACCCGCTGCTTCCATAAGCTCTGTACTCTTATTTAAAAACCATTTCATGGTAGCCAGATCATCTTCATGATCCATATAAGTACATCGAATAGCCGGACGACCGAACTTGTCTTTGTAAGTAGGGTCAAGTGTCACATTATTTGATCCCAACGGCAAAGAAGTAGTATGACCATCAAACGCCGCTACATGCGAAAATTCGTAAGCTAAATTATTCTTGTAATCAACACCCCAACTTGCCTCGTCAAAGATTTGACCGCTAACTAGACCAAATCCCAGTGGCACTCCGCGGGTTGGATGACGGCCGTCTATACCGCCTCCCCCATAAAAGCCAAGGTTAGGATTCAGTTCATAAAAATCATGCACAACGCGTGTTGTCGGAACACTTTTCCAGGCATTAACTGGTGCGTCAAACAAACCGGTTACCGAACTATGTCCATTGAACATCAAATTCTGGCCGACAAACCCACTGGTGTTTGCCAAACCATCCGGAAAGAGGGGCGATTCAGACATTAGTAATAATCTCGGTGTTTCCGCTCCGTTGGCACAAAGTATAACCGCCTTTGTCCTCTGAGCTCGTTCAACACTTTCTTCATCCCAATAGACCACTTCGGTCGCTCGACCTGCCTCATTCGTGTGGACGCGAGACACGGTACACCCCGTGCGTAACTCGCAGTTACCTGACGCCAAGGCCAAAGGAATCATTGTGATCATAGAGGAAGATTTAGCATTCACCTCACACCCGAAGCCATTACAAAACCCACAATGAATACAGCCGGGGCGGCCGTTGAAGGGCTGCGAAAGTATGGCCACGGGTGCTGGGTATGGCGTTAGGCCTAACTGTTTGGCCGCCCGCTCTAGCAATACATCAGAACCTTTTATAGGCATAGGTGGACAGGGATATTCACGGGAGCGGGGCGGATCCCATGGGCCCTGCAGTCCGGATACACCGATCTCCCAGTCCACCTTCGTGTAATACGGTTCAAGATCTTCATAACTGATGGGCCAATCAGCAAAGTTGGTACCCCCAACTGTCCCTCGCACAGTGGCTTCCATGAAATCTATAGGTCTGAATCGCCAGAAATTTCCCGAGAAATGAACGCTGCTACCGCCGACGTTGTGAGCATACCCACACACTGAATCCCTAAGTTCTGCTTCTTCGTTTTCAGATTTACGAAAAGTCTGAGGATAACCCTGCCGCGTGCTCCATTTCATGTCATAGTTATGATCAATGCCCCATTCATCATGTGTGAAATCTGCAGCCTGCAAATGAGGCCCTTGCTCCAGAACTACAACTGTATGACCTGCTGTAGAAAGTTCTTTTGCGATTATTCCCCCGGCTGAGCCAGAACCGACGATCACAAAGTCCACTTCATCTCTTTCAGGAAAGGTTGCTGCGAAAGCCTGAACCATCAACTACTGCCCTTTCTCAGCATAGTCAGCATCGTAATAGCCAAAAGGAGGCTGCCATACATGCTGGTTATCAAACTGGATTAAATCGTAACCAACATAATCCCGATTCCCACCATACCCTGGCAATGAAAACATGCCTGCTATTGTCAGGTAGCGAATTGTATCGAAGAATACCGTGTCTTCTATTTCAATAAGAGCTTGATCCTGTTGTGCTTCTTCTAGTTGATGAAAGTAAGCAACGCCAAAAGTAAGTGCAACGTTTGCTTTGAGCTCAATCAGCCCTTTCAGCAGCAGAGATAACTCTTGTTCCCGCTTGTCCCCCAGCACATTATCCATGAAATAAATAACACCAGCTTCCTTAGCTCCGGGCGTGTCTGTTGTGGGAATAATTCTCGCCGCGATGGCCTCTAACTCCTCAGCTTCTTCTTCGCTGAGGGTCTTAAACTTTTCGCTGCTTAACCTTGCCTGTTCGGCCCGATTACAAGCAGCAAGCAGCATCGGCATAGTTAGCACGATTGCTGAGCTACGGACCGCGCCTCCCACCGACCCTAAAAAGGTGCGGCGTGACAAAGGTTTTTGAGCCAAAACAAATTACTCCGGAATTAATCGATTGAAATATTTTATAGAAATACGTTGTTGGCAAAGAGTCTATCACACCGTTAGGCGAGTGACCGCTTTAGCTCAGCAAGGTGTGAGCGCGCTGCAGTAGGGACTCCATTGAATGTTTGCTAGTTTCCCACAAAGGATCATTGCGCTTGCCGCGTCTGTGCAACATCAGGTTAAAGCCAGTAATAATCGCAAATTTGTAGGCCGCCAATGCCCGAAACCAGTTAATGTCAGGCAGTTCGGATCCCCATGCTTCGCGATACATCGCAATAAGTTTATCTGCCCGGGGCATGTAACGATTACGATGGGCCATATCCGCCCATGCTTCAGGATCATTAAATGTAGCGAACCAGCCAACATCGTTCAGCGTGGCGCCTATGCCAACCAGTTCCCAGTCGATTACAGCCTTCAGTTCCCCCCGTTTCGAATAGAATAGGTTAGACCACTGGAAGTCACCATGGAAAATCCCGACCGGTGTGGAGCAGGGAAGCTGCTCAAGCAGCAGTCTTTTCACTTCAGGAACCAGTTCCAAGCGCCAAGGATCTGCCGCTTTTTTAACGAAGCGGTCCCAGCGATTTACATCATCTTCAAGCGATACGGGGTTGCCAAGATATTCGGCCTTCCCAGGATCAACTTTGTGTATCGCTGCCAGTGCTTTTACAGCCTGAAGTGCCATATCAATCCTGACAGCTTCATCAAGCTTTGCCACCCATGCATTGTTATCCTGCTTTACCACGTCACCTTCTAGCTGCAGTACGATAAAATATGGTCGGTCAAACCATTGGAGATCATCACCAGACCACTTAACACGACAATGAGGTATTTCGTCAGGCAGGGCATTAAGTGCTGCAACCTGTCGTAATACATCAGCAGTGCCCTGGAGTTTCACGTTGGGTGGTGGCAGTCGGATATACCACCTGTCAATCGAATCGCTCGTCTTTACCGAAAAACCATAGGAAAACCCGGCATGTCCCGGCATCTGAAAGACATCGCAAACCGAGATGGAGTCATCTTCATAGTGGTTACGACAGAAAGGATCGAGCCTTTGTTCAAGTTCTTCCAGCTCCATCCGTTTCTCCATGTAACAATAGGGTTGGGTAAAAGTATTAAGAAAGGTGCCGGAAGGTTTGCCCCAACAACCTCTCGCAGGACTCAAGCTGAATTCTAGCAGTTGTCTTCACTTGCAAAACAACCGGATAGGCGATAATACTCTAGATTTCGGGTGCATGGTGCATAGCACCCTACAACTGCTCACAGTTCCTACCGCCTAATCACCAAGGCGGTAATTTTGAAGACCATAGGCTTTTTTTTGGCAACTAACTTCTGCAAAGTATTCGCCATCATTACCCTCGCGGGTGCAACTGTAATCATGAATCCGCCCTTTTTGACCAAAACTAACCAGTCCTTGAATTGCTGGCCTAGATTCACCATCATGTCTGAAAGTAGATAAGACCCAGATCAATGCCTGCTTCTCAATTTCCTCGCCGTAGCTTTTTAGCAAACTCCGCTAGGTTCATTCTGGGTAGCTCAACTCTGGCCCCGTTGACGAGTAATTTCGCGCAGACTTTTCAGCCCGATCACGAAGTCGCCGTCACTGACATGGAAGTTATCGTAGTTAATGTTACACAAAGAACGAAATGGATATTCGTGCTCCTAACGGCAAGCAATGGCGTTACGGGTTTAGGTGAAGCGTCACTTGGCCGACGCAGCGAACTTAATGAACTGAATACGTTCTTTCGACTGGTGGAAGGCCAATCCCCTTTCGACATCAATCAATATCGAACAAGAGGCTGGCCAAGAGCTTCAGCTGGTAACCGAGCGGTAGCCACAGCATTCAGTGCTATAGAACACGCATTATGGGACATCGTGGGAAAAACTCTGAGTGTGCCAGTGTACCAATTGTTTGGAGGGAAGCTCCGCGACTCATTACCCGTTTATGCAAACATCAATCGGGCTACTTCCAATCGAACTCCAGAAGGGTTTGCTGAAAAAGCCCGACAAGCTGTCGCAGATGGCTTCAAGGCTATCAAAGCGGCTCCGTTCGATGGCTTTCCTCCCCTCACGGCTTCACCGAATGAAATCTCCGAAGCACGCCAACTTGGCGTGGATTGCGTATTCGCCATACGGGAAGCGATTGGCGATGATATTGCTATTAAGATCGATGCCCATAGTTTTTTCGATGTGGAGTTGTCTATCAACGTTGCGGAACAACTATTGCCGGCTAACCTGTCCTGGTATGAAGAACCAATTGCTCCTACCCAAACAACAGATACTAAGCGAATTCATGATTCTATTTCACAGACAATGGCTGGCGGTGAGTTTCTGTTCGGCGTGGAAGGCTTCGCGCCGTTATGCGAACAAAAGGCAGTAGACATTATCATGCCGGACATAAAACATTGCGGCGGATTACTCGAAGCCGTCAGAATTGCTGCTGTTGCGGACGCCAATGGCGTTAAAGTATCCCCCCACAATCCCAGCGGTCCGGTATCTACAGCGGCGTCCGTGGCATTGTGTGCCGCTCTACCAAACTTCGTGATACTTGAATACCAGTGGGGAGAACAATCCTGGCGAAGCAAGCTGGTGGTCCCCGACGAAATTATCGTAAATGGCACGATCAATATAAACGATAGCCCCGGCTTTGGCATAGATCTCAGTGAACAAGTACTAGCGGAACATCGTTCTTAATGAAAGGCAGAATTCCAAGTTATAACCTATCGAGGCGAGAAGAAAAAAATGAAGAGTACACATAACCGCGTTCTGGCATTGTTGTTGCGTATCGGCGCTCTGTGCTTGACCAGCTCAGTGCTTTTCGCACAGAGCGATCTGGCGGAGGATTTCGTTTTAGTCGAAGGTGGTACCTTTAGTATGGGCAGCTCAGAGCGAGAAATCGGACGAGACGAGGATGAAGGTCCTCGCCACCAAGTAACTATAGCCAGCTTCGCGCTGGCTCGTACAGAAGTGACTCGGGGCGAGTTTGCCAAATTTGTTGAGTCTACAGGTTATCGAACTGACTCTGAGAAAAGCTCAACGGGCTGCGCACCGCAACCGGAAGACGGCAGCCTTACGAGTTGGCGTGAGCCTGGTTGGGATCAAACTGACCAACACCCAGTTGTTTGTGTGAGTCGCAACGATGCGCACGCCTACGCTGAATGGAAAGGGCAGCAGATAGATATAGAACTACGCCTCCCGACCGAGGCTGAGTTTGAATATGCGCTCCGTAAACCTAATGGCACTGCCTATCCCTGGGGTATCGATGGGGAAAGGGGCTGCGCATTCGGCAATATCGGAGATATCAACTTTAGGAACTTGCGCCCGGAAGTCATGAGCACAGCCGCCTGCAATGATGGTTTTACCTATACGTCCCCAATAGGCAGTTTCAGGCCTGATGGTATAGGCACCGTCGATCTAACGGGCAATGTCTGGGAATGGACCGCCGACTGTTATGCCGATAATTATGCCGACTCACCATCTGATAGTTCAGCAATGAAGGGTGGAGATTGCTCCGTTGGAGTTTTGCGAGGAGCCTCCTTCGATGATGGTCCTCGCTATCAGCGGTCAGCCAACCGTGTCGGGGCGGCACCCGAAAGAGGTGCCTGGGTGTTTGGCATCCGACTGGCACATGACCTGTGAAATATGTAAAACTTAAGCAGTTGTTATAGATGCTGGAGACGAGCATGGAAACAAAACATATCCTCACGGTTGTGGGTGCTATCGTTCTGCTGGCATTTACGTCAATTTCTGCCTACTCGCAATCAATAAACCAGAACCGAGGCAGCTATCTGGTAGAAAAAACGGCGTGGGGGCATCCCAACATTCAGGGTGTCTGGGATCGGCGTACCATTACTCCGCTGCAGCGCCCGGAACGCTTCGCTGGCAAACCCTTTCTTACTCCCGAAGAAATCAGAGCTTACGAACGTGCCAGCGCTGCGCGCGGGGATGGCAGGCCGCTGGATTCAGGTCGCGGCGGCCCCTCCGTTCATGATCCTAGCGATCTCGACTATGGCTCCAATGTCGTAGCAACAGGAAGAACTTCGTTGGTGATAGATCCGGAATCCGGTCGCATTCCTCCCTACACAGAAGCAGCCCGAAAGCGTGCTTCTGCCGCCGCAAAAACAAGGGAACAGCATGGACCAGCAGATAGCTGGACCGATCGGTCGCTAACCGAGCGCTGTATCACTTGGGGTACGCCCCAAGGGATGTTGCCACAGGCTTATAATAATAATGTCAAGATAGTTCAGACACCTGATCATGTGATGATTTATACCGAGATGGTACACGACGTTCGCATCATTCCTCTTGATGGCCGCTCCCATTTACCAGAATCGATTACCCAGTGGCATGGCGATCCGCGAGGGCACTGGGAGGGAAATACTCTCGTGGTTGAATCTACCAACTTTTCACCGAAATCAAGCTTTCGCCGATCAAATGTAAACTTGCATCTAGTAGAACGCTTCACACGAACCGAGGATGATATGCTGCAATACGAATTCACGGTGAACGACGACACTACTTGGGAACGTCCTTGGGGGGTATCCTTTCCTATGATTCGCGGTGATCAACCCATTTATGAGTTTGCATGTCACGAAGGCAACTATGGCCTGCTTAACATCCTGAGTGTCGCGCGCAATCTAGAGAAGCAAGCAGCAGCCCAATAGGCAGGGACCCCTCCTCAGAATACTGGTTACCGCCGTCAGGCGAGCAATTCCAGCAAAGCCTCCGCCACAGCGTCGGGTCGGTGCGCTGGTAGATCATGGCCTGCGCCACTAATGATTCGCCTTGCACGTAGATCGCTGAATCTGGCCTGGTCACCGGTCGGATTGCTCGATGGCGGCCCAAAACCACTATCAGCTCCGCGAAGGACGATTGCGGGCACATTTATTACCGGGCGCTCAGCTAGTCGCCGCTCGATTTCAGTGAAGCGTTCTTCACCGGGGGCATTTATATGACGATGCCGGTAAGAGTGAATAACCACATCAACGAAATCTGGGTTTTCAAAGGAGGATGCAGACCGGTTATAGTCCTCATCACTGTATTGCCATCCTGGGGACCAGGTGTCCCACAAATAGCGTACAATATCATGTCTGTTATTCTGCAATCCCACGACACCGCGTTCAGTGTTAAAGTACCATTGGTACCAGAGCAGCGCTTCGAATCTGGCCGGAGCTGGATTGCCAGGAGTGATTGTGTCCTGCACCGAATAACCCCCGCAGGCCACCTGACCTCGAACCCTGTCCGGATGTAGTATTGAAGTAATGCAGGCAGCCCGGTTACCCCAATCGAAACCCGCCGTAGCAAACTGCTCGAGCCCTAGTGCATTAGCAAAATCTATCAGATCCTGAGCAATAGCTGCTTGCTCCGCCATGCGGGGTCCATCGGGATCACGAAACAGGGTGGGCCCGTAACCTCTTAAATAAGGTAACAGCACACGGTAACCAGCTTCCGCTAGCGGCGTTGATACACCGTCAAAGGACCGAACATCGTAGGGAAATCCGTGTAGCAGAATTACCGGGAAACCATCGGGCGGCCCGTGCTCTTCGTAACCTATGTCTAGTACATCTGTTTGCACCATCCTGATCTCTGGAGGCGCGACCTGGGCTGCGGCAAAATTGTTTGCAAGACCGCCTGCGGTTGCAACCGCTAGACCTGCCTGCGTAATAAATTCTCTTCGTGTAGGGGCCATGTCTAATTCCTTAATTCATTAAAATACCGCTATTGGATTTACGGGTGACCCAGTCCCGTTGGGAATTGGTAGTGGAGCAATGGTTAACATGAATTCCCAACGATTCTGTTGCTCAGCCATTTCCGCCAAAGCGTCCAAATCAGACCGATCAATTAAGTGAATGCCCAGCATTGTGAGCGCAAAATCATGCAGAGCCAGAGTAGGCAAGTCACCTTCCGGCCGCGGTGTGTATCCCGGTGCCTCCCATCCAAGAATGGCGATGTCTCGCTCTCTTAGCCAGGGTATAACTGTATTATCAAATCCCGCGGCTTCTGCCCAAGTATCAAAGGTTCCTTCCATTTCGCGGCGTGCCCACCTACCCCAGCGTAACAGCATGGCATCTCCAGAGCCGACTTTAACTCCTGACATTTCTTCCCAGGCTTCAAGATCAGCAACTGTAATGCGATAGCCAGTTTCAAGGTAATCAACTCCTTTTAGCTTAGGAATATCGTATAACACGCCGCGCGTAACAATGCCGTCTTTCATGGTAAGCACGGCATTAACCTTGGCGCCCTCTTCCATGGTTACCGTGTTCGCCATTTCTACACCATTCCACATCTTGCCGTCGAAAAAGCGGTGTGCGAAACCGTCAATATGAGTAGTGCCCGCACCATGGATGCAACGATATATGATTCGATCACTGGCACCGCGTGGGCTGGCATTGATCATTTCCCATTCTATCGGGCAAGGGTTGTCGATGCTCTCGACCATGTCTGCCGTCCTAGCCAGGGAAACCGTAACCCCGCTCTTTACCAGGGCTGCTGCTTCACGACGTTTCCCAGGTGTAATCAAGTTGAGGGCCCCGAGTTCATCATCTGGACCCCATCGGCCCCAATTCGAAAGTTCTTCCTGCCAATACTCGTATTGCTCTTGAGAGACAAAGGGTCCATCATCTTGAGCCTGGATGTACCGCTGTCCGGGGTTTATCAGAAAAAGAAAGGTAGCTGTAAGAACGAACGCGGTAACCCGCAAATGTTTTGTGTAATCCATAATGAGCTCCTGATTATCATTCTAACCGTCATAAGTTACGCGATAGATGACGTTTGCCATGTCGTCCGAGATCAATATTGAACCATCCGGCATATTGAGCACGTCGACCGGTCGACCCCAATTACTTTGCCCCTGCAACCATCCGTGAACAAACGGTGCATTTTCAGTGATCTCGGAATTGTCATTATTGATTCGACCCATCATTACACGGTAGCCTGATTTTGCCCTGCGATTCCAAGAACCATGCTCTGCCCAGAATAGGGTGTTATTAAAACTCTCAGGGAACGAGGCGCCACGATAGAACACCATCCCCAGAGGAGCAACATGAGCTTCCAGCTTCAGTACTGGAGCCCTGTAGTCATTAAAGGTTTTGCCACGACCAAAATCTGGATCCGGCAAATCTCCCTGATGAATATAAGGAAAACCGAAATGCTGACCAATACTAGTAATCCGGTTTATTTCACAAGCAGGTAAATCGTCTCCCAGCATGTCACGGCCGTTATCAGTAAACCAGATTTCTCCTGTAACGGGGTGCCAGTCGAATCCAACGGTATTGCGAATACCCTTGGCAACGATCTCCAGTTTGCCGCCATCTAGATCCATTCTTAACAGGGTCGCAAATATTTCTTCTTCTTCACAAACATTACATGGGGCTCCTACTGGAAAATACATTTTCCCGTCGGGTCCTACCTGCAGAAACTTAAACCCGTGATGCCTGCGATTAGGTAGGGAATCGTTAAGAGTTTCAGTTTGATTCAGATTGTTCAACTTCGAGTTAATATCGCGTATCCTGGATATGCGATTTATCTCGCCGATATAGAGATCCCCTTCGTAATAGGCCACACCGTTTGGCGAATTAAGACCTCCGGAAATAGTATTGACCTGGTCCGCCTCACCATCACCATCACTATCAATTACCGCGTACACACGACCACGCAGGTTGCCTACAAAAACTGTGTTATTTGATCCCAAGGCCAATTGTCGGGGATTTTCCACCTCAGCGTAAACAGAGATTGAAAAGCCATCAAGCAATTTAAGCTGGTCTAAGTTGACTTCCTGAGCAACACAGTTGGTAGTCATCAAACAGCAAGCAATTATTGATATAAATTTCATGAGTAAAGCATTAGGTGATTTTCTCACTGTTAATTCATTGTTCCAGATTAAGGAGAACTGGCAACTAAGCTAGGCTGCTACGATCAGTTTTGGGCGCTTTTCCAAATGATTAGTAGTCTGTTCATAAGCTAAGGCAAATTCCAGAACCTTCTGGTCTTCACCAAAGTTTCCCATGATCTGCATACCCATCGGTCGGCCCAAAGGATCAAATCCTACAGGAACATTAATTACCGGTATACCGCCGAGACTTCCAAGAATGACAACTTCCATCCAGCGATGATATGTATCCATAGTACGATTGTTAATTTCCCTCGGCCAAGTCTGATCTTTCGAGTAAGGGAACACCTGAGCTGTCGGCAAAGCTAAAAAGTCGTAGCGGGAGAACAAACGATTTAACTCACTGTACCAATCAGCTCGAATCAGGTTCGCCTGGGATCGATCGCTCTCTGTCAAGCGCATCGACTCTTCGATTTCCCAAATCAATTCAGGTTTTAGCTGGGCCCTGGTTTGCGGGTCATCGTAAAATGACTTCATGCTTGCTCGACCCAAATGTCGAAGGGTAGTCCAACAGAACCAAAGGTCTGACATCATGAAATTCGGGTGAGTGGCTTCGACATTGGCACCGGCACTAGACAATGAAGAGAGACTATCGTTGCACAGATTCAATATGCCCGACTCCATCGCTAAGTAGCTGTTCAGATCACCGAGCCAGGCAATTCGAACATCATGTAAATCCATAGGGTTGTACTGCTCTGTTATCTCCTGTACCGCGATGGTCTGTAAGAGGCGAATGGTATCTGTAACATTACGTCCCATTGGACCGGATGTAGACAAGGCTCTCGTTCCGGAATTGTCATCACTCATAACATTAACGCTGGGTCGGAATCCGATAACGTTATTGAAGGCTCCGGGATTTCGAAGCGAGCCCATCATGTCGCTGCCATCGGCAACGGGCAACATATGAGTGCCAAGACCGCTTGCTGCTCCACCACTGCTCCCTCCAGAAGTGAGTTCTGGATTCCAGGCACTCCCGGTAGCACCGAATATGGGGTTGTAGGATTGGGAGCCGAGCCCAAACTCCGGTGTATTAGTCTTGCCGATAAATATCGCGCCTGCGTTTCGAATACGCGCCACCAGACCGCTATCATTTTCGGCAATCCTATCGGCATACAAAGGCGAACCACTTGTGTAACGCAATCCGGCCGCCGCGGTGAGGTCTTTAACGGCGTGCGGCATGCCATGCATCCAGCCCCTGTATTCTCCTCGCGCCAGTGCGTTATCTGCCTCTCTTGCCTGACTGATCAGCTCGTCATCATCCAACATGCTAATTATCGCGTTATACACCGGGTTATATGTATGGATATGCTGCAAGTAAGCCTGCATAACTTCGGCGCAACTTATGTGTTTTTCCCGTATTGCAATAGATAAATCGGTTGCCGTTAGATCTATAAGATCAGCAGGCAAATTAGCAGCAAATAATTGCCTGGAAACAGTAAGCGGGAGAGCGTAAGCAACACTCAAATATGAGCCGGTTTTCAATAACTGTCTTCTGTTCATTTTCTCCACTTCCACAATTCGATTTAGGTCATGTGAATCAAATCAAGATCCATTTCTGCTATTCTTTTTTAAAAACCCGTTGCTTGTATTCAACACTCACGGTTTCATGGTCATCTCTTTAAAAGTGACCACTTCTTCCAAGTTACCTTCACTAATTCCTCGATCTACCTCTTTTACAAATTCTGGCGACGGCTTGCCTAGCCAATCCCTGGTCCCCAACTGTCTTGGCCCTGCCATAATTCGCGCGTTGAGTATTCACAAAGTCTACCCAAAGATTATTGAGCCGTAATATCTCTATCTCACTTAAATCGCCATCATTGTATGCAGTTAACCAAATGGTTGCTAGGTCTGCATTCTCCATAAGGCGTCCGCGCCAGCGGCTGATGGAATCGGCATACCTATCTATCGCGGCTGCCCGCTCCAGTCGGTTTGATTCCCAATCCATTGCTTTTTTTATCCCTGAGCCTTTAGGTTCTTTGGATGAAATTTAAGTACTCGATTATTCATCAACTGGACTCAAAGGCCAAGCTTGCTTATGCTGCCCGAAAAACTGTTTCATTCACTAGGAGAACCCTATGAGTAGTAAAATTCACGTCGTGCAACTGTGTCTGGTTTCCCTAGTAGCGCTGGCAACACTTACCATTTCTCAAGGGCAGGAAAATGATGACCCGGTTCGTGAACTGGTGGACAGGCTGGAATTGGAAAGCTACAAGAACACCATCTGGGGTTTAGCTCAATTCGGAGACCGGCGCCAAGGAACCGAGCGCAACCGAAGGGCAGTCGACTGGATCGAACAGCAATTCGAAGCATTAGGCTGCTCTCCCGAGCGCCTGCACTACATCTACAATCCTGAACCTAGCCCTCCTCGAACGAGGAGACCACAGCCCAATGAACATAGAGACCTAACGACGCCAACCGGAGGCTCGGTAGGACGAAACGGCGTTGGTCCTGGCGGTGCTTCGATATACGGATACCGAGCCCCAACGGGGGTTAACCGTGATTTGATGGCACAACCCGATGAAGACATACGTAACCTGAACAACGAAGAGCCGATAAACGGCCCTCGCTCTGAAGTGTATTGCACAAAGGTTGGCACTGTACATCCGGATGAGATGTATATTATCGGTGCGCACATGGACGGCCACGGCGTTAACCAGGCCGTAAATGATGATGGCTCCGGCACTGCCCTGGTTATGGAACTTGCTCGGATCTTCAGTACAGCTGATGTGGAAACGGAAGTTTCGATTCGATTCGCTCTTTGGAACAACGAAGAGACCGGACTGAACGGCTCCCGAGCCTATGTGGAACAGCGCAACGGCTTACAGGGTATCGAAAATCCTCCCGGCTCAGGACGGTACCCGGAGCCTAAGTGGCTCGGGATGATTCAACATGACATGATGCTTTGGGATCATGGGGCTCCCAGAGCCGATGGCACGGTGAGCATGGATCAACGACCAGAAGCAGATGTGAACATCGAGTTTCAGTTTAATTCTGATCTTTCAGCTGAGTCGATGGAACTGGCTTTCTTCTTCAAGGCGGCTTCGGATGAATACAATACCGATTATCCGGCAACGGTCGGTCCGCATATGACTAATACAGACTCAACCCCATTCATGAATCTGGTACCTTCCATCAGCCTCAGGGAGAATGAAAGGGGCGCTCATACCGGGGCTGGTTGGAACCCGACCTGGCATACGCCGTTGGATGTGTGGACTACCTTCGATGATGAAGATTTTCGGCTAGGCCTAAACGCAGCTCAGACTACGCTAGCAGCTATAGCACGATTGACTGGCGCGAACTTGAAAGACTAAGCGGCAGAAATAAAAAAGGTCAAAGTTAAATTGTTCACTTTGACCTTCTTTGCTTTACAGGTAAGTACTATTAATTCTGTTGGCCAGGCTGGCCCAATGCTTCAAGTCTGCGCCACCCACCCAGTATACCCGCCATGCTGTAGTTACCTTCATGGCAGGCATATTCATACATGGGCAACTCGGCTCTTCGCATTGGGAACATCGCGGTCCAAGGCGCTGTCCACGTGGCTGGATCGCTTATAGTAAACTCATAGCCAAGCGTATTTGCATCGATCAACCAGAACTTCTCGACCAAATGCATATTGGCGCTGGAGTTGCCGAATGCAGTGGATCTTGCAAAGTTCTTGGTTTCGACGATTAGCGTATCACCTTCCCAGGTCGCGACAGAATCCCCTTCCCATTTGCGCGGCACCTCGCGATGCTCGGTATCAGTTAAACGTACCGGTCTAATGTTGTGGATCATTTCATTATGAATCACGAAATAATCGTCAGTCTGTACAATTTGTACATTGTTGTTATAGGCACTAGGTATCATTGGCGGCCCTGAGTTAAAACCCATGATGCATCGTTCTGCCAACGGTCTCACCTCTATACCTTCTGCCAAGCGCGCTGCTTCTCTTCTGGAACTATTTCGATCCCGAGCAGCTTCCGTGAGCGAAGGTATACGTCCATCGGGAGGGTCGGTAACCAATGAAGTACGCATGTCATCAAGAAGATCTTCACCACGATCGTACCAGAACTGATTGTAATCACCGGTTGTTGTGGTGTCAGTGAAATTATCCCTATCACGGCGCACCAATTCGGAATCCTCGAATTCCTGAAACTCGTCTTCGGTAAGAAACTCTTTCCCTTCTAGGCTAGAGGGTCGCTGAAGCGGGGTGATGGTGCGGAAGTCCCAAGTGCCCTGCATGTCAGGTCGACCGTTGCCAAGACGCGGTAAGGTAGAACTATCGGAAGAGGGCTGCGCCAATATGACCAGTGGAGAAAAGATAATGCCTGCCAGCAGGACTATCCCTGCTGTTTTCTTGTGAGATCTTTGAACCTTCATTCAAACCTCCATTTTTTCTTAAACAAGAGCGAGTAACGTAAATCAGGAACTGCTATATAGCTCCTGAAATTACGCCTGATAGACGAATATTTCAAGAACAACGGGTTAAAACAGAGACAATTTAGGTATCAGGTGACCGCGTGGACTTTTCGCGGAATGGGGCTTACAAATAATTAAAGTCAGAT
>Ga0208881_1000048_pt1 | contig 36921 bp, 36 predicted proteins | sample Knorr_S23_td_AAI_FD_185610 | JGI IMG/M metagenome (GOLD analysis project Ga0208881, IMG submission 185610) | Marine microbial communities from Southern Atlantic Ocean transect - Knorr_S23_td_AAIW_ad_876m_LV_B (SPAdes) (version 2) | ecosystem: Environmental > Aquatic > Marine > Oceanic | place... | reverse complement strand
GTCCTGATGCTCGGACTGAGCATGGGGGCTATGGCCTCCATGAATGCTGCTCTGCTCCCCGCACTTTTCGGAGTCGGACACCTTGGGTCAATTACTGGCTTCCTGGGCTTTCTGAGTGTTCTGGGCTCCTCAATGGGAGCACTCGCCTTCTCGCTCGGCAGTGATGTGTTCGGCGACTACCGGAGCGCCAGCCTCGCATTCACAGTTGCGCCGCTAGCAGTGGCACTCGTGGCGGTGATGTACCGCCGTCATTTCCTTCTCGACGGCAGGCGAAAGGTCTAACTAGGGGAACTGAGTGACATGCGCCCCCGGTCCCACCCCCGAGGCTGCTGTCAGGCGTCCAAGACGACCATCCCCCCCGGCAGGGCGAGGTGGTCGGACAACTCCTGTTCGTCGGTGGCCATTCGCCAGCCCAGGAGGGCCGCCGCATGGTCAGCCATCGAGGGGTGAGCCGCCAACGGTCGACGCTCGTCCGGGTCGTCGACGAGGTCGTAGAACAGCGCCGGCCAGCCGGCGAAGTGGACGTACTTGCCCGTCCGGTCGCGGTGCACGGCCAAGTTGCACCGGTTCCCGGGCAGGTCCACCGCGCCGGCAAAGAGGCGAAAGTCGTACTCCCAGTGGACGGCCGACCGCCACTGGTCGGGTTCCTCGCCGGTCAGAAAGGGACGTAGCGACCGCCCCTGGCACTGCCGTGGAACCTCGGCACCGGCCAAGTCCAACAGTGTGGGCATCACGTCCACGTTCTCCGTAAACCGGTCCACCACCCCGCCTGCCGGCCCGTCGAGAGCCGGGTACCGGATGAGCAGCGGGATGTGGAACGACTGGTCGAAGAACCCCAGCTTGGACATGAGGCCGTGATCTCCCAGCATCTCGCCGTGGTCTGACGTGACCACCACCACCGTCTGGTCGGCCACCCCTAGGTGGTCAAGACCCGTGAGTAGACGTCCCATCTGGGTGTCAACCTCGGCCATCATCCCGTAGTAGGTGGCGCGCACCTGTCGGAGGTCCAACGGATCCGTGGGCGGCGCGACCCAGGCTCGTGCGGCCGCCAGGAACGGGTGGTTGTCACCCGGTTCGTCGACGATCGGTTCCGGGACTTCGGCCGGGTCCACCAGGTCGTTGTATGGCTCGGGTACCACGAACGGGGGGTGGGGACGGTAGATCGAGGCGTGGACAAACCAGGGTTCGCCGTCGGCCGACAACCGCTCCAGCTCGTCGAGCACCTCGCCCACCACGAACGCCGTCTCCGTCTCGTCTGTAGCGAACGGGGGAGGAGGCCAACTGGCTCCCCGTCCGTCGGGGATGGACACGTCGGCGCGGGGTCGTAGGAACCGCCCGCGGTCCGAGATGTCGTGGCCCCGGGCCTCCAGCCACCGGTACCAGGCCTCCCGGTGCTCGGGGAGTTCCAGGGCTATGCGGAACCCGGGCAGCGGGCCCTCGTAGTCCTCGAGGCGGGGATCGTCGTCAGGCACGGTGCGCGGGTCCACCGTGGTATCGGTGTGGCCGAACAGCACCGGGTCGTATCCGGCAACTCGGGCCTCGAGGGCCACATTGGTAAAGCGGGCGTCCAGCGGAGTGCCGTTCTGAACCGACCGGTGCACATGTTGGTAGGTGCCGGTTAGCAGGCTGGCCCGACTAGGACCGCATGGTGCCGCCTGGGCGTAGTGGGAAGTAAACCGAATCCCCTCGGCGGCCAGCCGGTCCAGATGGGGTGTACGGACCACCGGATGTCCGGCCGCTCCTAGGCAGTCGCCTCGCCACTGGTCCAGGGTGACCAGCAAGATGTTCGGTCGGGGCACGTGACCCTCCGGTCGTCGGAGCCTCGGCAGGCCATCCTGCCAGCCCCCGTAGCTAGTGTCCGGCGATGAACCTCGCGCTTGTCGACCGGATCCCGCGGTCCGGGCGGTCCTTCGGTCTGCTGTTGGCCTTCACCGGGATGTTCCTGGTATCCAGCGATGCGCTGCTGGTCCGGGTAGCTGAGCGCGATTCCGAGGTGAACGGCTGGACCATCGCCTTCATGGTCGGCCTCTTCTCTACGCCGGTGGCATGGTCGCTCGCCTTTCGCTCCCTCGGTCGGGGCACGGTGGCCACCGTGGCCCGGTGGCGGGGCACGTTGGCCCTGACCGGCCTGCTGGGTGCCGTCTCAACTACGTCTTTCCTGACCGCCGTGACCCTCACCGCGGCTTCCAACGTGGTGGCCATCATCGCCGCCTGCCCCATCTTCGCCGCCGTCCTGGCTCGGTTCGCTCTCCGCGAGCGCACCTCGGGACGGACCTGGCGGGCCATCGGGGTGACGGCGATCGGCATCGCTGTCATCGTGCGCGGATCGATGACCGGGGGTGGGGTGGGTGGCGATCTGCTGGCCCTCGTGGCCATCGGGGGCTTCTCGATCAACCTCGTGATCTGGCGCCGCCACCCCGAACTGCCTCGCACCCTCGTGGTAGCCGTGACCGCCACCTTCATCGCACTGGTCACCGCGGTCCCGGCTGACGTCTCGTTGTTGGATCGGCGGGCTTTGCTGGCCACGATGCTCATGGGTGGCTTTTTTGGACCGGTGGCCCGCCTGTGTATGTCCACGGCCACCCGGCACGCTCTGGCCGCCGAGGTCAGCCTGTTCACCCCCGTCGAGACAGTGGCCGCCTCACTGTGGGTCTGGTTGTGGTTCGACGAGGTTCCCCCGACCCCCACCTTCATCGGAGGAACCATCGTGGTGGTAGCCGTCTTTTACGGCCTGACCGGGCCGGCCCGCGAGACGGGCCTGGTTCCTCCGCGACAGTCTTGAACCGTCCGTCCGAACCGACCGGCGACCCGGTCCTGGAACAACTGGCCTCCCTTGGGGTGGACCACGAGGTCATGGCCTGCGATCCCGCCCTGGCTGACACGGCGGCCTTCTGCGAGGCCTACGGGATCGCCCTGGAGGACTCGGCTAACGCCATCCTGGTGGCCGGCAAGGCCCGGCCCGATGAGACGCAGCCGTTCGCCCTATGCCTGGTGCTGGCCACCCATCGCCTCGACGTGAACGGCATGGTCCGCCACCGCCTGGGATCCCGCAAGGCCTCGTTCGCCAGCGCCGAGGAGACAGCCGAGTTGACTGGCATGCAGATCGGTGGGGTGACCCCGTTTGGCCTGCCCACCTCCGTGCCCATCTGGGTTGATGGCGCGGTCCTGGCCCGCGACCGGGTGGTGGTCGGCGGGGGCTCCCGGGACCGCAAGATCCTTCTCCCCCCGGGGGGGCTGCTGCAGCTCCCCGGAAGCGAGGCCGTCGAGGATCTAGCCCGATCGGCTCCACCCCCGGAGGGCTGAAGGGCTCCTCGCCGGGTTACCGACAGTGACCGACGACCCGCCGGTCAGGCGCTACCCCGACCCGCCAGGTGGTCGACCAGGGCGTCGCGGGCACACCCCGCCGGAGCCTCGTCGACTAGGCGCCGTACCGTGTCGTGCCGGCCCAGGGCGGCCAGCAGGTCGACAGCCAGTGTGTCGACCAAGCTCAGCTGGTCCAGCCGGGTGCCCTCGGTCAGCGGATCGGCAATCAGGCCGTCTAGCGCCGGGCCACAGGCCAACTCGGCCCGGACCAACTTCACCGCCGCTTCCTCCAGCTGGTCCAGGGCGTCCAGGGCTCTCAGGACATGGGTGGCTTCATGGTCTGTGAGCACGCATCGAGTGTGGACCGAACACACGCGCGACGCGTGGATCCTCAGGGGTTGATCGGCGACCGCCGTCTCTCCAGCCGATACGGTCCGCGACGTGGAACTTGCTGAGGTTCAGGCCCTCATGGAGGGGCTCTACGGTCCCGTCGACCGTGACCGCGGGGTCCCGGCCACCGTGGCCTGGCTGTGCGAGGAACTCGGGGAGCTAGCCCAGGCCGCCCGAAAGGGAACAGCCGACGAGCAGCTCCACGAGTTGGGCGACGTGCTGGCCTGGCTGGCCAGCTTGGCCAACCAACTGGAGCTGTCGCTGGACGAGGCAATGGCCCGGTACGTCACCGATCCGCCGTAGAGACCGGGTGACCTGACGGGCCTCAGGCCCGTCGACGCAGCAGTTCCTCGGCGATCTGGATGGTGTTGAGCGCCGCGCCCTTGCGCAGGTTGTCGCCGGACAGGAACAGGGCTAGGCCGTTGGGCCGTGTTTCGTCGGATCGGATCCGTCCCACGATGGTCGGGTCCACGCCGGCCGCGTCGAGCGGCGTCGGGACGTCGGCCAGCGCCACGCCGGGGGCGGCGGCCAGTAACTCGGTGGCCCGATCGGGGCTGATTGGGTGGTCGAACTCGGCGTGGATGGACAGCGAGTGGCCGGTGAACACTGGGACCCGAACACAGGTTCCGGAGACCGCCAGGTCGGGAATGCCGAGAATTTTACGGCTCTCGTTGCGAAGCTTCTGCTCCTCGTCGGTCTCCCCCCGACCGTCGTCCACGAAGGACCCGGCATGGGCCAGCACGTTGAAGGCGATATTGCGGGCAAACAAGGCCGGCTCCGGGAACTCCACCGCCCGACCGTCGTGGACCAGGCCCGGGGCCTCGTCCAGGACGGCAGCCACCTGGGAGGCCAGTTCCTCGACCCCGGCGAGGCCGGCCCCCGATACAGCCTGGTAGGTGGCCACGGTCAGTGACCGAAGGCCCGCCTCGGCGTGGAGGGGGGCCAGTACCGGCATGGCGGCCATCGTGGTGCAGTTTGGGTTGGCCACGATGCCCTTCGGGATGTCGTTTAGGGCCTGCGCGTTGACCTCGGGTACGACCAGCGGGACATCGGGGTCCATACGCCAGCCCGAGGAGTTGTCGATCACCGTGGCCCCAGCGGCCACCATCTTCGGGGAGTGCTCCAGCGAGGCCGTCTTCCCGGCGCTCACCAGAGCGACGTCGATCCCCGACCAGTCCGCGGTGGACGTGTCCTCGACCACCACCTCTCGATCACCCCACTGCAGGGTCGTACCCGCCGAGCGTGCCGAGGCGAGGAACCGGATATCTCCGACCGGGAAGTCCCGCTCCAGCAGGAGGCTCCGCATGACCCCTCCGACCTGGCCGGTGGCGCCGACGACCGCAATATTCATGGGGTAAAGGCTACCGACGTACCGCCACCGGCCAGCCGTTGTTTCCGGCTGGGCACACCTTCTCAGCCGCCGGGGCTCAGTCCGCCCGCACCCCTGCGAAGAGGTCGGAAAGCGACTCCATTAGCGGGTAGCCAGACCCGCAGGACCGTTCGACGAAGGCGGAAAGGCGCCGGGCCGCCAGGTCCAGGGCCGGACCTTCCACCCCGGGCGACTCGAAGACGTAGGAAAAGACGAGGGCCTGGAGGCGCGGCATGGTCACCGCGTCGGGATCCAGGCGGTCCAACTCGATGCCCAGCTCGGCGTACACCCGGGTGAGGAGGGCCAAGTCGAACGCCATGGCCTCTGGTACCCGGTTACTCGTCCAGGCCAGCAGGTTCCGGGTAGCCAACAGGAGGGCCCGGTAGCGACGGGCGTTCAGCTCGCCGTCGGCCATCACCGACTCCACCTCGAGCACCAGCTCGGCCGAGGTCCCGGCCAGCTCGGCGCAGAACCCCGCTCCGGCCTGTGGGATAGGGCCGCCAGCCAGACTGGTGGTCGGGGCCGGAGCCTCCGTCGTGGTCGACGTCGGTTCGGGGACCCATGAAGTGGTGCCTACCGTGGCCGTTGTCGGGGACGAGGTTGTCGTCGTGGCCGGGCTGGTCGTCGCCGTGGGTGAACCGGTCGTCGCTGGGACCGGGGTGGTGGTCGGCACCGTGGCCGCCTCGGGGCCATCCGTATCGGCCCGTCCGCACCCGGACAACAGGGCCAGGACGGCCATCAGGGCTACCGGGGCCACGACGGCGCCCCGTCGGGACGCCCTCATTAGGTGGTGGCCCCCACCCCGGACAGCAGCTCGAAGAGGGTCAGGACGGACTCCCCGCAGGTAGCCACCAGGTAGTCGCGCAGGCGCTCTGTCGACGCCTCCACCGCGGATGCCGACGACTCCATTTCGGCCGAGACCCGGGCCATGACGCTCAAGAAGGCGGTCATCGCCGCCTCCTCGTCGCCGGGATCCGCCGCCACCACCTTCGCAAAGCCCTCGGCCATGAGGGCACCGATCCGCGACGTGGTGTCCCGCACCAGAACGGCGTCGTCACGCAGCTCGGGCGGGACCTCGTCGGTCAGCCAGGCGAAGATGGCGTCGGTGGCCGCGAATACACCGGTGAGCATCGAGAGGTCCGGGCCATCGTCCGGCGTCTCCCCCATTGCCAGGAGCTCAGCCATCATGTCGCCCATCCGGTAGGCCAGGCCAGTGCACACCGGCGGGGCCTCGACATCGACCTGGCCGAACAGGGCCAGTGTGCTGCACCGCATGGTGTTGGCCATGATCGGTGTGCCCTCCAACAGGATGCCCGCTTCGTCGTCGTCCAGTTCCACGAAGCCGTGTTCGAAGCGAGCCTCGAGGTAGGGCACGAGGTCCTCGTCGGCGATGCCTTCAAGGATGCAGGTCGCTTCGACGGGCGGCGCCCCCGGATCGGCGTCGATGGCCTGCTGCAGTCCCAGGGCCACCACGTCGAGGATCAGACCACAGGACCGCAGGGCACCGACGGCCAGGGTCGCCTGGTCGGGACGCGGTCCGTTGCGGGTCAGGGTCACGACCTCCGCGGGATCCAGGTCCTCGAGGAGCCTGTCGGCCACGCAGCCCAGGTCCTGGTCGCTGAGACCCTCGAGGATGGGTGCCGAGCCGGCGACCTCGGAAACGAAGTCCGAGCGGGCGTCGGCGGGGCTCACCGTCGTAGTCGCCACCGCCAGGATGGTGGTGGGCGGCGCCGCAGGCTCCCCGATGGAACCACAGGCCACCAGCGAGGAGGCGGCAAGCAGGACAAACAGGACCACTAGGCCGGCCGAAGCCGGACGGGAGGGCGGCACGGGCGGTTCAGGCCTCGGCCAGCCCGAAGACGTCGTGGAGAGCACGAACCGCTTCCTCCACCTGGCCCCCGTCAACCATGCAACTCACCCGGATGGCCGATGTGGAGATCATCTGGATGTTCACGCCGCACGCCGAGAGCGTTTCGAACATGGTGGCCGCCACGCCCGGATTGGTACGCATGCCGGCACCGATCACGCTTACTCGGGCGATCGAGTCGTCGGACGACACCCCGGTGGCGCCGATCTCGGCCGCCAGCCGCTCACTCAGCTCCACGGACCGGGCTAGGTCATTGTGGGGCACGGTGAACGAGATGTCGGTTACCCCGTGGTCGGACACGTTCTGCACGATCATGTCCACGTTGACGTCCAGGTCGGCCATGGCGCGGAACACAGTGGCCGCCACGCCCGGCTGGTCGGGCACGCCGGCGATCGTCATCTTGGCCTCGGTCGTGTCGTGGGTGACCGCCGAGACGATGGCCTGTTCCATATCGGTTTCCTCCTCATCGACCCACGTCCCTTCCTGCCAAGTGAAGGCAGAACGGACGTGCAGCCGCACCCCGTGGGTACGGGCGTATTCCACCGACCGCATAGCCGGCTTCGGGCACCCGGTGGCCGTCATCTCGAGCAGTTCCTCGAAAGAGATGGTCGCCATCCGGCGGGCGGTCGGAACCACCCGGGGGTCAGTGGTGAAGACCCCGGTTACATCGGTGTAGAGCTCACAGGCGTCGGCTCCCAGGGCATGGGCCAGGGCCACCGCCGTGGTGTCTGAGCCCCCCCGTCCCAGGAAGGTCACGTCGTTGTCGGTCGACACGCCCTGTGACCCGCCGATCACCGGAACCCGTCCGGCGCCCAGCGAAGCCCGGACGCGGTCGGGACGGACCTCCACGATCCGGGCGTTCTGATGGCTGGTATCGGTCAGGAATCCTGCCTGGCTACCGGTGAACGACTCGGAGTCGATCCCGCTGTCGTGGAGGGCCATGCACACCAGGGCCATGGCCTTGCGCTCACCGGCAGTGACGAGCATGTCCATCTCCCGGCCCGGGTGAACGGCCGACACCTCACCGGCCAGGCGCAGCAGGTCGTCGGTCTCCTTGCCCATGGCCGAGACCACGAGCACCACCTGGTCGCCGCTGCGCACAGCGCGGGCCACGTGGTCAGCCACCTCGCGCATACGCCCGGCATCCGAGACCGAGGTGCCACCGAACTTCTTTACGAGGAGGGCCACGGGGGACCACGCTACCGGCGCCGGTCAGGGGCTCTGTCGCAGGTTTCGGTGCCCGACCTCCGGTTTCAGCACCCCCTGCCAACCACGCCGCCGTCTCAACTGACGTCCCCGGCTGCCCGACGCGGCACGGTCCATGCCCACCGGTCGTCGCTAGGGTGCCGCCCCATGGCCAAGAAGTCCCGCCGACCAGCTCCCCCGCCTCCCGCGGCCCGATTCTCGCCGGCCGTCCGCCTGGTGTCGGCGCTGACGGCCCTGATGATGGTGGGAAGCCTGATCTTTGTCGTGGTGGCCGGCGGCCGGGGCGGCGACAACACGCCAGCACCTGTGACCGTTCCGGCGCCGAAGGACTGCCCGGCCGTCGACAAGTCTGACGGACCGCGCCTGTCCTTCTCCAGTCGCCCGACCTGGTGCCTTGACGACGGGACCACCTACACGGCTGTGTTCGACACGACGGAAGGCGAGATCCGGGTAGTCCTGGACCGCGAGCGGACGCCGGAGACGGTGAACAACTTCGTCGTGCTCACCCGATACGGCTACTACGACGACACCCTCCTGTTCCGGTTCGACCCGTCCATCGCAATCATCCAGGGTGGAGCCCCGAAGACCAACGACTGGTCCGATCCAGGCCCGGGCTACACCATCCCCGACGAGGGCGGCCAGTTTCTTCCCCTCTCCAACGGCGGGCTGATAGGCCCCTTCACCTACCAGCCGGGCGACCTGGTGATGGCCCGTTCGGCAGGCCCCAACAGTTCGGGCGCCCAGTTCTTCTTCGCCACCGGCCCCGAGGTGGGCCTCCTTGACGCCCAGGGCACCTACATCGTCTTCGGACACGCCGATCTGGCGGGGCAGGCCGTCCTGGAGGCCATGATGGGCCTCTACCGGGTGGACGAGACCTCGCCGTACGGTGGCGGGCCCAGCCGGGACGTCGTGGTCCGGTCGGTCACCATCGAGGTTGGCTGAGCCGGCCAGCGGACCGAACCCGAGAAACGTGGACGCGTCGGGACCGGTTGAGCCGCCGGCCAGCACCTGGGCCTTTCCCCCGGCCGATACGGCCGACGATCACGGTGTGGTGGGCGTCGGCGCCGATGTCGACCCGGGCACCCTCCTGGCCGCCTACCGGAGGGGCTTGTTCCCGATGCCGGTAGAGGCCGGGGGGCCGATGGCCTGGTGGTCTCCGGACCCCCGGGGGGTACTACGGCCTGCGGACCTGCGGATTTCCCGGTCGTTGCGCCGGTCGAAGAACCGCTACGAGGTCCGGTTCGACACCGCGTTCGCCGAGGTGATGGTGGCCTGCGCCGATCCGGCACGGGACCACGGGTGGATCGACGAGCGGGTCACCGACGCCTACGCCACGCTTCACCGGCTGGGGTGGGCCCACTCGGTGGAGTGCTGGGACGGTGACGGCCTGGCCGGTGGGCTCTACGGGGTGGCCGTCGGTGGGCTGTTCGCCGGCGAGTCCATGTTCCACTGGCGGTCCGATGCCTCCAAGGTGGCACTGGCCGGCCTGGTCGACCTGATGGGTGACGGCCCCGACCGGCTGATCGACGTGCAGTGGTGCACCCCGCACCTGGCCCGGCTGGGTGCCGTGAAGGTCGACCGGGAGGCCTACCTGGATGGTCTGCCCGACCTGGTCCTGGCCGACGGGCCCGACTGGCCGGCCTGAGAGCGGTTCCCGGCCCGCCTTAGCGGGCGTCGGGGCCGAGGTCGCCGCCATGCCACCAGCGCCCGGAGAACCGCCATTCCGTGGGCGGCTCCGGAACCTTCCGGGCTTCGGACGGCTTCGGCCACAGTTCTTCGTAGGCGGCGGCGATAGCAGCCAGCTGCTGTTCGGTGGCGCCCTCGGCGACGATGCGGACCATCGGAACCTCCGCCGCCCCTAGAGCGGGACGTTCCCGTGCTTGCGACGGGGGGTCTCGCCCTGCTTGGAGACCAGCATCTCGAGGCCGGCCACCAGTTTGGCCCGCGTGTCGGCCGGGTCGATGACGTCGTCCACATAGCCCCGTTCGGCGGCCACGTACGGGTTGGCAAACTTCTCCGTGTACTCGTCGACCAGCTCGGCCCGGCGAGTCGCCGGGTCGTCGGCATCCTGAAGTTCGCGGCGGTACACGATCTCCACCGCCCCCTGGGGGCCCATCACGGCCAACTCGGCTGATGGCCAGGCCAACGACAGGTCGGAGCCCACCGACTTGGAGTCCATGACCACGTACGCCCCGCCGTAGGCCTTGCGGGTGATGACCTGGATCCGGGGCACCGTGGCCTCGCAGTAGGCGTAGAGCAGCTTGGCCCCGTGGCGAATGATGCCGCCGTACTCCTGGCCAACGCCGGGCAGGAAACCTGGCACGTCAACAAAGGTGATCAGGGGCACGTTGAAGGCGTCGCAGGTGCGGACGAACCGGGCCGCCTTCTCTGAGGCTTCGATGTCCAGCACCCCGGCGAAGTGCATGGGCTGGTTGCCCACCACGCCGACGCTGCGGCCGTTCAGGTGCCCGAATCCGCAGACGATGTTTCCGGCCCACGCGGCGTGGTACTCGAGGAAGCCGCCGTCGTCGAGCACCGTCTCGATGACGGTACGCATGTCGTACGGGAGGTTCGCGCTGTCTGGCATGAGGTCGTTAAGTTCCGGGCAGGCCCGATCAGGGGGGTCGTCGGTGGGAACCACCGGAGCCTGCTCAAGGTTGTTGGACGGCAACTGGGCCAGCAGCGCCTTTACCTCGTCGAGGACCTCGTGCTCGTCCTCGCCAACGAAGGTGGCCACGCCCGACTTGGTGGAGTGGCTACCCGCTCCGCCCAGTTCCTCGAGGCTGACCTCCTCGCCGGTCACCGTCCTTACCACGTCGGGTCCGGTGATGAACATGTGCGACTTTTCCCGGACCATGAAGATGAAGTCGGTCATGGCTGGGCTGTAAACGGCCCCGCCGGCGCACGGCCCGAGGATCACGCTGACCTGGGGGATGACGCCGGACGACTGCACGTTGCGCCAGAAGATCCCTCCGTAACCGTCGAGGCTGACCACGCCCTCCTGGATACGAGCCCCGGCACCGTCGTTGAGGCCAATCATGGGCGCACCCACGCTCAGGGCCAGGTCCATGACCTTGTGGATCTTCTCGGCAAACACCTCACCCAAAGCACCACCGAACACGGTGAAGTCCTGGGCGAACAGAAAAACCTTCCGGCCATCCACAGTGCCCCACCCGGTGATGACGCCGTCGGTGTAGGGGCGTTCCTCGATCCCGCTCTCGTGGGCCCGGTGGCGGGCCAGCATGTCCAGCTCGTGGAACGAGCCGGGGTCCAGGAAGTAGTCGATCCGCTCCCGGGCCAGCATCTTGCCTTTGTCGTGCTGGCGCTGGACGGCCCGCTCGGGCCCGGCATGTAGCGCCGCCTCCTTGCGCTTCTGCAAATCGTCGAGGCGCTCGGTCATCGGGTGGTCGGCCATGGTGGGCACAGGGTACCGAACGGGAATCACCGGACACAGGGTGGCGCCGGACGGTACGTTTCGACGGTGTCTGACTCCACCGCTACCCGGTCTCCGGCCCTGGCCGTGTTCTGCGGCTCCCGGCCCGGAACTGACGACGGCGTGCACGCCCTGGCCCGTCAGCTCGGGGCGGCCCTGGCCGACGCCGGAGTGGATCTCGTTTACGGGGGCACCGAGGTCGGCGTCATGGGGACCCTCGCCGACGCCGTGTTGGCCGAGGGCGGCAGGGTGGTGGGGGTGATTCCGGTCGGCCTGGTCGAACGGGAGATCGCCCACCGTGGGCTAACCAAGTTGATCGAAGTGGAAGACATGCACGCTCGCAAGCGAACCATGTACGCCCGGGCCGACGCCTTCTGTGCCCTGCCCGGGGGTTATGGAACCCTCGAAGAGGTGTTCGAGGCGGCGACCTGGACCCAACTCGGGCTCCACGACGGTCCCAAGCCGGTTGTACTGCTCGACCACAACGGCTTCTGGTCGGGGCTGGAAGCGTTCCTGGATCGGGCCGTCGACGATGGGTTCGTCAAGCCGACCAACCGATCCATCGTCTCGCGGGTGACCACGGTGGCCGACGTCCTGGCGGTGCTGGACCGCTGACCTCCGCTGGTCGGTCGTTGGTTCGAGTCAGGCCCGATCGGCGGCCAGGCGGCGGGCCCGTTCGGCGGCCCGCGGGGCGTCCAAGTGGGCGCACAGCGCCTCCAGGTGATCGGCCGGCCCAGTCCACCGCAGGTCCTCCACGTCGGCCATGACCGGTGCGGTGAGATCCAGGGTGGCTAGGTGCCGGTAAAGCAGGGCGTCGTCGCGTGCTCCGGCCAGCGCAGCACCCAACTTGGCGGCTCCCCGTACCGCCACATCCCAGTCGTCCGGATCGTCAGGAATATCCTCCAGGTGGCCGTACCGAGCCAGCACGGCGGCCGAGGACTTGGCTCCCCAACCGCGCAGGCCGGGAATCCCGTCGGCCGTGTCGCCGACGAGGGCTAGCCAGTCGGGGATGGACGCCGGCTCGACGCCGAACTTGGCCACCACGGCGGCCCGGTCGTAGACGGCCTCCCGGCGCCGATCTACCTGGACGATGCCTGCCCCGTCGTCGACCACCTGGGCCAGGTCCTTGTCCGGGGTGCACACCAGGACCCTCCCTACCCGGGGGTCGGCGGCGGCCTGTACAGCCGCCGCCCCCAGGGCGTCGTCAGCCTCGTGCTCCACCATCCCGAACACCGCGAACCCGGCGGCCTCCAGGGCGGCCTCCAACAGGGGGAACTGGGCGAACAGCTCCGGCGGAGTGCTCTCGCCGGTCTTGTAGCCAGCGAAGAGGTCGTTCCGGAAAGACTCGATGACCCGGTCGGTGGCCACCCCTACGTGGGTGGCGCCGTCGGCCACCAGCCCGAGCATGGAGCCGAGCACCCCCCGGGCGGCGGCCACCTCCACCCCCTCGGCGGTGACGTGAGACGGCACGGCGAAGTGGTACCGGAAGAGCTCGTAGGTGCCGTCCACCAGGTGGACGTCGAAAGGGGCCACGGTGCCTTCCGCCGTCCCGTTACTCCTGCACCAGCTCGATCAGAGTGCCGAACGAGCCCTTCGGGTGAACGAAGGCAACGGTGGTCCCCCGCGAGCCAGGGCGGGGGGCCTCGTCGATGGCCCGCCCTCCGGCGGCCACAAGGGCAGCCAGCGCCTCAGCGCAGTCGTCGACCCTGTAGCCGACGTGGTGGATGCCTTCACCCCGCTTTTCCAGGAAGGTCGTGATGGCCGAGTCGGGCCGGGTCCCCGTGGTGAGTTGGATGTAGGACTCGCCCACCTTCAGGAGGGCCTCGTCTACCCCGTCGCGTTCCACCACTTCGCGGTGGTGGACCTCGGCGCCGAACGCCGTCCGGTAGTAGGCGATGGCCGCCTCCAGGTCGTGGACGGCGATGGCCACATGGTCGATCTGGGTCAGCAGCAAGGTGAGCCTCCCGGGGAGCGGTCGGGGCCGGTCCGGAGGTCCTCGGGACCCCTGAGAACCCGACCCTGTGGATCAACCTGTGGATAACTTGTGTTTCGGAGCCCCATTTACCGGAGGCCTCCCACCAGCCCTTTTGTGACACTGAAACGACAGATTGGGCATGACTTGTAATGATCTCTTCACTGTCGTAACATAGTCGCAACAGTTGGGAACCACCCCTCCACCCAACTCGGGAACGACCCCTCGGTCGGGCGGGAGCCACCGGGGGGCGTTTCCACCTTCGAAGCTCTTCTTCCACAGGCCATCACCCCCCGTCTAGCGGCCGCCGGCCCTCCAGCGCGCGGCCCAACGTCAGTTCGTCTGCGTACTCCAGGTCGCCGCCTACGGGCAGACCGCTGGCGATCCTGGTGACCTCCACGCCCAGGGGTTCCAGTAGGCGAGCCAGATACATGGCCGTGGCTTCGCCCTCGATGTTGGGGTTGGTGGCCAGGATGACCTCGGCCACGCCTTCGGGCTCCAGGCGGGCCATCAGCTCGCGGACCCGGAGCTGGTCCGGGCCGATCCCCTCGATGGGGCTGATGGCCCCTCCCAGCACGTGGTACCGACCACGGAAGCCTCCGGTGCGCTCCACGGCCACGATGTCCCGGGGTTCTTCGACCACACACAGCAACGTGGCGTCCCGGCGGTCGTCGGCGCACATCGTGCACAACTCGGATTCAGACACGTTGAAGCACCGGTCGCAGAACCGGACCCGGGCCTTCATCTCGTCGATGGCTGCCGTGAGCCGGGCTGTGTCCTCCGTCGGCAACTTCATGAGGTGGAAGGCCAGTCGCTGGGCCGACTTCGGCCCGATCCCCGGGAGGCGTCCCAATTCGTCGATGACCTGCTGCACCGTTTCGGCGTACACCGCAGCCGCCCTCTGCCCGCTCAGTCCGGTTCGACCAGCGCGGCGCCGGGGAAAGCCTGGGTCAGGCGGTCCACCGCCGAGCCCTCGGCCACGTCGGCGTCGACCAGGTCGTCCAGGTCGATCGACTCGTCGGCAACCATCGACTCGTCGACAGCGGTGGGGCGCGGTTTGGCGGCCGGGGTCTGGGTTGGAGCCGGGGATCCGTCGTCCACCACCAGGCGCACGGGCAGGCTTCCACCGAACCGCGCCGCCAGCACGTTCTCTAACTCACCGCGAAGGTCCTCGCAGCGCCGGAGGTGGGGTTCGTTGGGTAGGGCCATGACGGCCGTGCCGTCCTGCACGTCGATGAACCGGGCAGCCGAGAAGCGGGCCCGGGCCTTGCGGCTCAGTCGGTCCATGAGGTCGTCGCCCCAGGCCATGACCAGCTCGTCCCGGCTGGGTACTGCGGCGGGAGGAGCGGCGGCTACCGGCAACGCGTCGGACTCTGTCGGGGACGCAGGAGGCTCAGCGGGCGCGGCCTCGGTGGCCATCGGGGGTGACGGGGTGGCGGGAGTCAACCTCGCCCGTCCCTCGGCTGCCGGACCGGAACGCCGGGACAGCGGTGGAGGCGGTGGAGGCGGTGGAGCGACCGGACCCCGCACGACCGACCTGTCCGATGCCGACGCCAAGGCGGCCTCGAGCGCCTCCACCCGTCTGGTCAACTCGTCCAGGGAGCCCGAACCGCCCGACCCGGACACCTCCGGTCCGGTCAACCTGACCAGGGCCACTTCCAGGTCGACCCTCGGATCGGGAGAGCGGCGCATATCCACCAAGGCGGTGCCCAGTGCCTCTAGGGCGTGGGTGATCACGGCCGGAGGTGCCTCCTCGGCAAATCGTTCGGCGCGTTCCCTGTCGGCAGCAGCCAACTGAGATGGCGGAACCCCCATGGACACCAGGAAAGCCTCCCGCAGCGCTCCCAGGAGGGCTTCCCCGGTTACCCGCGGCTCACGGCCCCGGGCGATCCCCGCGGCCAAGGCCCCCAGGGCCCGCCCAGGATCCCGCTCGGAAAGTGCCCGTAGCAACTCATCGACCGAGGTGTCGTCGTCGGTGATACCTCCGGCCACCACGCGGTCCAGGGCCGACAGGGCGTCGCGGGCCGAACCCCGACCGGCCCGAACGGCGTGGTGGACACCTGCATCGTCGACGTCGAGACCTGCCTCGACCACCACGTCGCGGACCAGGGACTCCAGGTCCTCGGCGCCCAGGAGGTTCAACTCCAGGTGCTGGGAGCGGCTACGGATGGTCTCCACGACCTTATGGGGCTCGGTGGTGGCCAGCACGAAGACCACGTGGTCGGGGGGCTCCTCCAGCGTCTTGAGCAGGGCGTTCTCCGCTCCGGCGGTCAACATGTGGACTTCGTCCAGGAGGTAAACCTTGGTCCTACCAGGGGTCCCCAGGGCCACCTTGGACAGTAGGTCCCGAATGTCGTCGACCTTGTTGTTGGAGGCGGCGTCTAGTTCATGGAGGTCGAACGAAGTGCCGGCGTCGATGGCCTCACACGAATCGCAGGAGCAGCACGGTTCACCGTCGGTGGCCTCACCCGTGCAGTTCAGGGCCTTGGCCAGGATCCGAGCCGCCGTGGTCTTGCCCGTTCCCCGGGGACCGCTAAGCAGGTAGGCGTGCAGGACGCGGCCCTCACGCACGGCGTTCTGCAGGGCGGCCACCACGTGCTCCTGGCCTCGGACCTCCGAGAACCGTCGGGGCCTGAAGCGCCGGTAGAGCGACGTGTACTCCATGGGCCGACCCTACAGCGGCCCCGCGACCCCGACCGGTGGCGTCGAGGCGTCAGTCCGGCGGAGGGAGTGGGATTCGAACCCACGGTGACCGTGAAGCCACACACGCGTTCCAGGCGTGCCGAATCGTCCGCTCTCGCATCCCTCCGGGACCCGACCCGGGAGCCGGGATCCGGGCGCCAAGGGTATCCAGCCCGACGACGGGATACGGAAGACCGGCATGTCCCCCCAGGGTGCGATCCGGGCAACAGGGGTATCGTTGTCGGGCACCCGTTCTGGAGTGTGGCGGTCGGGTCCTGTGCGACCGGAGTCCGTGAACCGAGTCAGGGCCGGAAGGCAGCAGCTCTCAGCGGAATCCCCGGGGTGCCGCAGATCACCTGGCCGCCACGCTCGAGGACGGGTGCCTCCGCGCCTGGGCCTATCGTCGACCGGGTGGACCAGCACCCCGCCCCCTCGATCGAACCCGGGTCGACCGACCACGACCTCATGGGTCTGGCCCTGGCTGAGGCGGAAGCCGCAGCGGAGGCCGGTGAGGTGCCGATCGGCGCCGTGGTGGCGGTGGACGGCCGGGTGGTAGCCCGGCGCCACAACGAACGTGAGGGGACCGGTGACCCCACGGCCCACGCCGAGGTCCTAGCCCTCCGGGATGCCGCAACGGCCGTCGGCTCGTGGCGCCTCGACGACGCCACGCTGGTCGTGACGCTGGAGCCCTGCCCCATGTGCGCCGGCGCCGCCTGGGCGGCCCGGGTCGGTCGGGTGGTCTGGGGGGCGGCCAACGAGGAGGCCGGGGCGGCCGGCTCCCTCTACCACCTTGGGGCGGACCCACGCCTCAACCACGAGTTCGCCGTCGTGCCCGGGGTCCGGGCTGACGAGGGCGCGGCCCTCCTCACCCGGTTCTTCGCCGACTGTCGCTGAAGCGACGCTCGGTTGGCCGCCCAGCGGCACCTCAGTAGTCTCGGCGACGGAAGGTTGCCAGAGCGGACGAATGGGGCGGCCTCGAAAGCCGTTGTGGCCTCCGGGTCACCGTGGGTTCGAATCCCACACCTTCCGCCATCCCGGTGACCGGGTCCCCGACCCGGTCACCGTCGCGTCCGGACCCGCCTGACCTAGGGCCCGCTAGTCACCAGTGGGCCAGCACCGACCATGGTGTCCAGGTGGCCGAGCAGCATGGCCACCAGGTGCTCCACCGTGTCGTCGGCTCCGGGAGCCAGGGTGAGCTGCTCACCGTGGACCAGGGAAGCGAACCCAGCGGTGACGGCCAGTTGCAGGCGCGTCCAGTGCACTCGGGGTCCGTCATCCAGGCCCAGGGACTGCAGGACGGTCTGCAACGGACGACCGACCCGGTTAACGGCGGCCTCCAGGTCGGAATCCCTTCCGGGTGGGTGGATGGCCGCGCTGAACCGGCCCGGGTGCGCCAGAGCGAACGACAGGTGGGCCCGAACCACGGCTTCGGCGGCGTCCCGACCGGATCGCCCCACGGCGGCTGTGGTCACCGCCTCGGCCAAGTCATCGAGCGACCGTAGGGCCAGCAGGCGTCGGAGCCCTGTCGCTCCGTCTACGTGGGCGTAGAGGGACTGGCTCCGGATCCCCAGGCGTTTGGCCACCGCGGCCGGTCGCACGTCGGTCACCCGGCCGGCCTCGTCCAGAACGGCCAGCGCCGCCGCGGCGACCCGGTCGGCGGTCACCCCTCGTCGTGCGGCCATGTCACGCGCCCCTCCCGGCGTACTTGCCAACCTAGTCGACATCAGACAGACTGATGTCTGATGTCTGTAGACACTACTAACCTGCTGGAAATCCCCGACGACGGGGACGTGACAGCCTCGCTGGCCGTCCACGGCTGGGGCGACGGCCTCCCGATGGTCGCCCCCACCCCGGAACGGGTCGCCGAAATGCTGTCCGGATGCGGCGGTGCCGACCCCGACGAGGTGGTGGCCGTCCTGCCCCCCCGGTTCGGCGAGGCCTCTCGGCAGACCATCGCCGTCAGCGCCGTGATGGCTGGATGCCGACCCGAACACCTCCCGGTCGTGGTGTCGGCTGTGAGGGCCCTAGCCCGACCCGAGCTCAACCTGCGGGGCGTCAACGCCACCACCCACTGCGTGGCCCCTCTGCTGGTAGTCCATGGCGAGGTGGCCCGGACCGCCGGCTACAACGGCGGGCTCGGGGCTTTCGGACCCGGGAACCGGGCCAACGCCGCCACCGGCCGGGCCGTGCGGCTGGTTCTCCTCCACGTCGCCGGTGCCACACCGGGCGACGGCGACGCTTCCACCCAGGGTGGGCCGGCCAAATACGGGTACTGCGTGGCCGAGAACCTCGACGCCTCGCCCTGGGCAGGCTATGCCCCCAGTGTCGGGGTGGATGCCCCGTCAGCGGTGACCGTCCACTGCGGAGAGGCCCCCCACAACGTCCATGACATGGAGTCCGACCACCCGGCCCGGATCCTGGACAAGGTGGCCTCAGCCATGACCACCACGGCCCAGAACAACGCCTGCATCAGCCAGGGGGAGTACCTGGTCGCCCTTTGTCCGGAGCACGCCGCCACCTGCGCCCGGGCTGGCTGGTCCCGGCGCGACGTGTCGTCCTACCTGTTTCAGCAGGCCCGGCTGCCGGCTGGCGAGCTGACCCGGGCCTTCGACCTCCGAGCCTGGGCGCCGTGGATGGAGCACCTCGACGACGACGCCCCCACGCCGATGACCTCACATCCGGGCAATATCCGGATCCTGGTTGTAGGGGGGGCTGGCAAGCACAGCTCGGTTGTCCCTAGTTGGGGCATGACCCGCAGCGTGACCCTCCCCGTCGAGCCCTAGGAGACCCCATGTACGTTCACCGACCCGACGGCCCAACGTGCGCCCCACCGGCCGGCCTGGCCCCCTCGCCTCCGGTGCTGGCCGGTCGACGCATCGGGATCCTGGACAACCGGAAGCCCAATGCCGACGTCCTGCTGAACCGCCTGGCTGATCGCCTGGCCCGGCGAACCGGCGCCGTGGTGACCCTTGTGGAGGTCAAGAACGCTGCCGTCCCGTGCGAGGACCAGGTCCTGGGACGCCTCGCCGAGGAGGTGGAGCTGGTCCTCACCGGCACTGCCGATTGAGGCAGCTGTACGTCGTGGAGTGTCCACGACGCCGTGAGCCTGGAAACCGCCGGGCTGCCCACTGTCCTGGTGGCCACCGAGGAGCTACGTCCGCTGGCCGACCGGACAGCAGCCGACCTGGGGTTGCCCGACCTTCGGGTGGTCTCCGTCCAGCACCCGATTGGCGGGATGGACCAGGCGACCATCGAAGCCCGAGCCGACGGGGCGGTGGACGAGGTCCTGGCCCTGCTTACCGGCTCGGCCCACCGCCCGGACACCGACACCCGAGAAGGGACAACCCCGACATGACCATCGCCATCGACCACACCGGACGCAACGCCCTGGTGACCGGAGCCGGGGCCGGCATCGGACGGGAGGTCGCCCGCTGGCTGGCTCGGGCCGGAGCCGCGGTGGCCGTCAACGACCTGCACGGCGACCGGGCAGAGGCCGTGGTGGCGGAGATCACCGACGAGGGCGGGCGGGCCGTAGCCCTGCCCGCCGACTGCCGGGACGACGAAGCGGTCGACGCCCTGGTCGATGCGACCGTCGACCGGCTAGGCGGCCTGGACCTGGCCGTCAACAACGTCGGGATGCTCCCCCCTGGACGACGACCCCGGCCGTTCGTGGAATACGGAGGCGACGACTGGCGGGACATCGTCGACCAGAACCTGGTCCAGGCCGCGCTGTGCGGACGGGCCGAAGCGTCGGTGATGGCCGGGGCGGGTGGGGGATCCATCCTGTTCGTGACGTCCGGAGAGACCACCCGTCCGGCGCCCTACAACGCGGCCTATGCAGCGGCCAAGGCAGCGGTGAACCACCTAGTAACCACCATGGCCGTCGAGTTGGGCCCCGAAAATATCCGGGTGAACGCCATCGCCCCAGGGACCACCCTCACGGAAACGGTGGCCGCCGCCTTCACCGAGGAACGCATAGCGGCCCTGGTGGCTGCCACCCCGCTGCGGCGCATGGTCGAGCACGACGAGCTGGCCCGCCTGGCCGTGTTCTTGTGCAGCGACCTGGCCCGGTGCATCACCGGCCAGTTTTTCCTGGCCGATGCTGGGGCGTTCCTGTCTCGAAGCCGCCCGGCTAACAACGAGGGGCTGGCCGTCTCGTTGGAGGGCGCGCACGCCCGCTGACCTACGGCGGTCAGAGGCCCATGTCGTGGGGTGGGGGCATCTCGAAGCGGCTGATGGCGTCGGCCCGGGTGTGGAGCAGCTCGACCGTCCGTTCCAGCTCGCGGCCGATCACGTACTGGCGCCGGGCCACGCATTCCACGACAAAGCGGCCGAGCTCGTCTAGGTCGGCAACCTTCACGGTCCGACCGGCCTTCTCCAGGCGGTCCTTCATCTCGGTGAACGTCATGCTTGCCCGACCGGTGCTTCCCCGGACACGCTCCAGCTCCAGCGGCCGGTTCCTCTGGGAGGTGAACAGGCCGGTGTCCATGAGCCCGCCCGATGGGTAGAAGACCGACGCCCCCATGACGCCGGAATCCTGCCGGAGGTGGTGGTCCAGCGACTCGGTCATGCAACTCACTGCGGCCTTGCTAGAGGCGTAGAGGGCCGCCGTCGGTACCGGAGCGAAGCCCCCGTCACCCGACGAGGTGTTCACGATGTGCCCCGGCTCGCCCGACTCCAGCATCCGGGGTACAAAGGCCATGATGCCGTGGGCCACCCCGAACACGTTGACGCCGTAGCACCAGCGCCAGTCGTTGGGCTCGTGCATCCAGACACGGCCGCCGCCACCCGACCCGACGCCAGCGTTGTTGAACAACAGGTTGCACCGGCCGTGCACGGCGAATACTTGGTCGGCCAACGCCTCCACCGAGGCGTCATCGGACACGTCAGTGAGGATCCCCGACACCCGCCCCGGGTGGGACGCCGACAGGGTGGCCACCGTGGTGTCCATCACGTCCTGCTCGACGTCGGCCACAACTACCGTGGCGTCGGCCTCCAGCAGAGCCCGGACGACTCCCCGCCCAATGCCGTTGGCCCCACCGGTAACGACGGCGACCGAGCCAGCGACCTCCAGCGGTGGGGGCCCGCTCAAGCGGCCACCTCCTGGGTCTGGTTCTGCGGGGCCATGCCCGGACAGCCCTTGGCCTTCTCGGGGATCTCCGAGTAGGAGATGCCACTGGCCACGTGGGCCTTGGTCGGGCAGTGCAGTTCGGCCAGGGGCCGCAACTTCTCAACGTCGAACTTGTAGAGCCTCGCCACGTTAGTGGTCAGCAACTTGGTGGCCTCGTCCTCAGTCATCTGCCCGAATGTCAAGCGCAGATGCTTGTCGGTGTGGGGGTGGGAGCCTTCGATGTGCGGGTAGTCCGAGCCCCACATCACGTTGTCAATGCCGATCTGACGCACGATCTCGGTCTCGGTGGGACGTAGGAAGCTGGCTCCCACATGACACTGCCGCTGCCAGTACTCCGACGGTCGCAGCGACATTTCCGCCACCGCCATGCCCCCAAAGATGGACTCCGATCCGTAGGTGGAGTACTTCATCCGTTCGTAGAAGGAGTCCAGCTTCTCAAGCGTGTCGGGCACCCAAGCCGTCCCTGTCTCGGTGTTGACCCACTGCAGGTTTGGGTGGCGTTCGAAAACCCCGGAGAACATCAGGTGCCAGAGTCCCCGGTGGCTCCACCAGGAGACTTCCAGCAGGAAGATGGCCAGCGAGGCCGGGAAGTGACTGCCGAAGCTCGGCGTGGCCCCACCCGAATGGTGGTTCAGCGGCATGTCGTTGGCCGCCGCTGCTTCCCAAATCGGTCGGTAGGCCCTGGAGTAGAGCGGGTCGAATGGCGAGTCGGGCGGGGCGCCGGGAACGAGGATCCCGCCTCGGAGCCCGTTCTCGGCCGCCCACTCAATCTCGGCCACCGAGCCCTCCACGTCGCCCAGGAAGATCTGAACGATGCCGGCCCTCCGTTCCGGGGCCTCAGAGACGAGGTCCAGCAGCCAGCGGTTGTGGGCCCGCAGGCCGGCCCACCGGTGCTCCATGTCGTCGTTGTAAGGCGGGGCCTCGAACTGGCTGGCCGCCGCCGGGGCAAATGGGGGCTGGGTGTTGGGGAACAGCACGGTGGCCACCACCCCGTCGGCCTCCTGCTCCCGCAACCTCCGTTCGCTTGACCAGTTCCGGTCGCCGTCCTCAACCGGGTCGCCGTCTACACCCACGTTCAGCGTGGACCGGGGAGAGTCTTTGAACTGTTCGGCGATGCGGGCCTGGGCTGCCTCGACGGACCGGGCCCAGTCGTCGAACTCCTCGTGGTACTTGGACTCCAGGTACCCCTTGTAGTCCCAGAGGTCGGCTCCGCAGTGGCTGTCGGCCGAGATGACGACGTGTCGTTCGCTCATGGCGTGGTCTCCCTGGTCGATCCGGTCAGGCATACTGCATCTCGCAGCCGTACTCGTCTAGCCACCACCGAGCCGTGCGGGTGGCCCCTTCGGCGGTACGCAGGTCGGGGTCCTGGCCTAGCTGCTCCGGGGTCGGCCCGACCCGGTCGGCAACCTGGCGCAGGCCTGCCTCGTCCAGCCCGTAGCAGTCGATGGCGTTGAGGCCCAGCAGCAGCCGGGCGTCCTCGATGGAGACGTCCCGGAAATCGTTCTCCAGGCGTTCCCGAGTGTGGGGCCACGATCCCTCGGGGTGCGGGTAGTCCGTACCCCACATCAGGGCGTCGATGCCGTGTGTGTGCCTGCGCCGGATCTCCTCGACCGACATGGTGGAGGCACCGATGAACACATTCGTCCCGAAGTACTCCGACGGGAGGCGAGAGATGAGTCCCTTCATCCGGGAGCCCATCTTCTTGACCTTCCAACTGGCTCCGAAGTTGACGTCGGCCTTCCAGAGGATGTCCCCCACCCAGTAGGAGCCGCACTCGACCACCGCGTACCGGAGGTTCGGGTACTTGTCGAACTTCCCGGAGAAGAGGAGCTGCCAGAGGATCCGGTGGGTCCAGAACGGAACCTCGCTGATGTACATGGCCACGTTGTCGCCGTAACTGGGGAAGTCGGCCTCGCCGGAGTGGGTGTGCACGACCAGTCCGGCGTCGGCACACGCCGCCCAGAAGCGGTCGTAGTGGTCGGACCCGTAGGCCGGGAAACCGTGCCACATGGTCGGGACCATCACGCCCTTGATGCCCGGCCGGCCGGCCAAGGACTCGACTTCGGCCACAGCCAGATCCACGTCATGAGTAGCGGGCACCAGCGCCACCCCGGCACGGCGCACCGGTTCGGTGGCGCAGAACTCCTCCAACCAGCGATTATGTGCTCGGGCCCCCCCGAAGGCCAGCCGGGGGTCGGTGATCATGCCGGCGGCCAGGCCTGCACCGAAGGGTGGGGATTCCTGGCCGGTGACGGCGTCGCCGTCGGCGAAGATGATCTCGCCGGCCACGCCGTCGGCGTCCAGCACCGGGTCGCGAACCTCCGGGTCGTAGGCGCCCTGCAGGCCCCACTCGTTCTCGCCCTCCCACTCGGCAAGAAACTCGGCGTTTACCTCCTCGGCGATTCGGCGCTGCTTGTGGCGCTCAGCCACGTAGACGTCGAACTCCTCGTGGAGGGCGGAGTCCAGGTACGGCCGGTATTCCTCACACTGCAGCCCGGCGTGGGTGTCGGACGAGACAACGATGTACGGCTCGTCGCCGGTACTCACCTGGCGGTCCATAGCTTCCTCCGGTTTCTCGGTCCTCGGGCAGCAATCGCCTCTTGGACAGTGTTCTATTCGATCTTGTACACTGTCGCAGAGATCACCCATGGAACACAACCCCGAGGCGCCGAAAATGCCGCTACCCGAACCGACCGGCAAGAGTTCCCGGCACTCCGGGCGCCGGGCTGGCATCGGAGCCCCAGAGATCCTGGACCGGGCCATCACCATGGTCGAGGCCGAAGGGGCCGACGCCCTGACCATGCGGCGCCTAGCCAACGAGCTGGACGTGGCCACAACCACCATCTACTGGCACGTCGGGAACCGCGCCGAGCTGATCACCGCTCTGGTCCGCCGCCACGGTGCCCGGCTGGCCGAGGCCCCTGTGGAGGGCGACACGGCACGCGACCGTGTCCTGGCTGTGGCCCGCCTCATCTGGGAGAGTGCCATCACCCACCGGGAGATCACCCGGTTAGCCAGCGCCCACGGGGCTGCGTCTCTCCACGCCCAGCATCTGGAGTTGGCCATGGCACGCGAGTTGCAAGAGTCCGGGGTGGTGGGCGAGGCGGCCCGTGACGCCCTGCGGGCCATCACGGCGTGCGTGGGTGGCTTCATCGTGACCACCATGCTGGACGACCTCGTCCCAGCCGACCACCGCCGCACCTCGGTGCTAGCCGACCTCGACGACCCGGGCCTAGACCCGGCAACCCGTGAGGCCCTGGCCACTAGCAGCGACCTGCCGTCGCTCTTCGAAGCCACGCTGCGAGCCGTGGTCGACTCAATAGTCCCCGCCGACCTGACGGCCAACGCCTACCTGTAATCCGGCCGACACGGGAACCCGGTCGGCGCCGACGGTCAGCTGTCGTAGCCGTAGGCGGTGGCTTTCGGCTTGACCGGCCGGGCCATCCACAGGGGTCGACGCAGCCCACCGGGTCCAGGACCGGGCCGGGTCTTAGCAAGCCATTCCTCGAAGACGTGGTGCGAGGCCTCGGTGTCGACCACCACGTCGCCGTAGGCGTCGCCGGCCTCTGCTGGGGCCACCGTGACCCGCTGAAGCCAGCAGTGCATGCCGCTGATCGGATCGGGCTGTACGGGGAAGGTCAGGTTCTGGTGCACGCCGGTGTCGGTCCACCAGATCAGCCCGGTGTCCGGGTCGTCGCTCCCATAGGGCGCCTGACCGTGCTCCCGGCGGAGCCGCCACCGGCCGTCGTCATCCCGATCGATGGAGGCCTTACCCGTCCCCCAGGAGCGGGCCGCCTCCTCTTCCAACCGCCAACGGCCCATGTGGTGGCTGGCCGCAACCACGCCGGGACGGATCCCCTCCGTACGCCACGCCGAGATGACGAAATGGCCGATCCGGGTCGTGATGCGGACTAGGCCGTTCTCTTCGATGTTCAGCTGTTCGGCGTCTGACGGATGCAACCACAGCGGATGGCGGTGGCTGATCTCGTTCAACCACTGGCTGTTGGACGATCGGGTGTGGATCAGGGTGGGGATCCGGAACGTCGGCACGAGGATCCGCTCACCGGCCGTCAGGTCCAGGTCCTCCCAGTGGACCTGGCTCCGGATGAAGGCCGGGAGCGCGTACTCGGGCCACCCCCAGTCGCGGATTGTCTCCGAGAAGAGCTCCAGCTTCTTGGACGGCGTCGGGAAGCCGAGCTTGGCCTGACCGTTAATGTCCACGGCCGGCGAGCCGTCGCCGATGAACGGCATGTGGCCGGCGATGTCGTCCAGCGACTCGTAGGAACCGGCCGTGCCCGGCCGACGCCACACCCCGTCTTCGTCGCGATCGGCGCCGACCAGGTCGACCTCCGGTACGTCCCGTTCGTACACCTTTACCTGGTCTCCGGGAAGGGCGAACGACCCCTTGCGCCGCATGTACTCCAAAGGCGCGAGGCCCTCGGCCTCGGCCGCCTCAGGAAGGCCGGGAACCGACCTCTCGAAGAGCATCGTGTAGTACTCGTCGAGGGTCAGCGGGGTCCCCGGGTTCTCCCAGCTCTCGAACTGGGACCGGATGCCCAGCGAGCCGTCCGGGTCGATGCGCCACGACAGGTCGATCCAGAACTCCTGTTCCTCCCACACCTCGCCCGGGTTGGCCTCGTAGGTGCGCTCGAACACCTCGCCGTCCAACTCGCGGTGGCGCCGGGCGACCGGCTGGCGGAACCCAATCCACCGGCCGTTGTGGGTCTCGAAACTGGATACGTCGTGGCGCTCCGAGGCATGCCCCATAGGGAGCACATAGTCGGCGAACCACGCCGACTCGTTCCAGGTCGGCGTCAGCGCCACATGGCAGCCGATCTTCTCCGGGTCCCGGAGCACCTCCATCCAGGTAAAACCGTCTGGGTTGGTCCACAGCGGGTTGTAGACGCGGGTGAAGTAGGTGTCCAGCGTGGCCCGCCCGGCTTTCAGGAAGTGGGGCAGCAGCATCGACAGCTCATGGTGGGAGAGCGGGTACTCAATGGGCCACTGGAGCTCGTTCCAACGACCCTGGGGTTCGGGGTGGGCTGGGGTAACGGGGATGAACTTGTTCCAGCCGTTGGCGTTGGTCCCACCCTCGGTGCCCACCGAGCCGGTCAGTACGTTCAGGAACTGGAGGCACCGGGCCACCATCCAGCCACCCTCGTTGCCCGCCGACGAAGCCCGCCAGGTGTGTGATGCGAAGGCCCCTAAGCCGTCGCCGATGATGCCGGCCACGGTCCGGATGCGGTCCTCGTCGATACCGCACATCCGGGCCGCGGCAGCCGGCGTGTAGTCGGCGTAGTGGTCGAGCAGGGCTGGGCCCACGTTGTTAAACACCGGATCCAGATCGGGTCGGGTCTCCCGAAGGAAAGTCTCCCAGTTGACCCAACGCTCGAAGAAGGCCTGGTCCCAAGTGTCGTTCTCGACCAGTAGGCGGGCGATGGCCAGCAGCAGGAAGGCCTCGGTGCCCGGCCACGCTGAAAACCAGTGGTCGGCCTTGGAGGCCGTGTTAGACAGACGCGGGTCGACGCAGATGACGGTCGCGCCGTTCTGCTGCCCCTCGATGATCCGCTGGGCGTGGGGGTTGAAGTAGTGGCCGGCCTCCAAGTGCGATGAAATGAGGAAGATCACCTTGGCGTTAGCAAAGTCGGCCGACGGTCGGTCGAAGCCCATCCAGGAGGCGTAGCCCACCCGGGCACCGCTAGAGCAGATGTTGGTGTGGCTGTTGTGGCCGTCGATCCCCCACGAGTGAAGCACCCGTTCCATGTAGCTGTCGTCGCCCATCCGACCGACGTGGTACATAACCTCGTGGTGGCGGTCCTCGCGGAACGCTCGGCCGATCCGACCACCGATGTCGTCGAGAGCCTGATCCCAACTGACGCGCTCCCAGAGTCCCTCTCCCCGCTCACCAACTCGCTTCATCGGGTACAAGATCCGCTCGGGGTCCTCAACCTGGTTGATGGTGGCCGGGCCTTTAGCGCAGTTCCGGCCCCGACTGGCCGGGTGAACCGGGTTGCCCTCAAACTTGGTGATCCGGCCCGTCTCCTTGTCCACCCAGGCCAGCAGGCCGCAGTTGGCCTCGCAGTTGAAACAGGTGGTGGGAACGAGGCGATGGGCCCGCCGGACCTTCGTGGGCCAGGCGGCGGCGTCCAGGGACTCCACGTGGTCCCAGGTCTCCTCGGGCGGATAGCTGGAGAGCCCGGCGGTGGTTCCGTCAGTGGTCATCGTTGTGCTCCGGATCGTGGCCTAGGAGAGCGGGACCGACTGGCCGGCTCGCACGTAGGCGTCCTCGTAGGCGAACAGGCCGTATAGGGCGGCCAGAGGGACGAGCGGCTGGACCGGACCGGACCAGTCGAAGACGATCTCGCCGAATATGACGTCCAGGCCAAGGAACACCAGCGAAAAAGCCGTGCAGAAAGCGAACTCGCGGTAACGCTTCCGCTGGCCGCCTCGCCGTAACTCGGCCAGGGCCATGGTCACGTGGCGGGAGTGCCCGCCGGTCAGCTCGGCGGCCACGAGGCCGGCGTTGGCCACCAGGCCGGCCAGGAAGGCCCACTTGACAGCCCCGTGGGACGGAACGTCCAGGAACAGGTCGAACAGCGAATAGACGGCCCCACCGGCCATGACGGCCTGGCTCACCAGCACCGGCAGCAGAAGCGGTTCCTGCCACAGGTCCCGACCCTCGCACTGGCCAAACAGGAATGCCGTATACCCGGCCGTTCCCAGAGCCAGTAGGACGGTCGGAACCACTAGCGCCGCGAGCGCGCCCCCGGCGCCGGCTAGGCCGGCGATCCACCAGGCGGCCAGGCAGGCCGCGAAGGCACCAAGGACCCAGGCCCCCTTGACCAGCCAGGATGTTCGGTTGCCTCGGGTAAGGAGGTAGACGAATCGCTTCGGTTGCTTGAGGTCACCGACCAGCAGCACCCCGGTGAGGACCAGGAACGCACCGGCCACCACGGGGGGAACCACGCCGACAGCCGTTCGGTCGTCCCCGTGCCCGAGGAGGACCAGAAGGGCGGCCACCAGCATCACGCCGGCGGCAATGGCCTTGGTGACCAGGTACCCCGACACCATTGATCCCCAGACCGGCGGATGCTGGGTGGTGTAGGTGGTGCGGGCCATGTCCTGTCCGTCATCCCGTACGGGGGCGGCGGTCAACGCGACCGGCGTGGGTGTGGAGTGGGCGGGCGTTGTGTCGGCCCAGATCATTCCGTCGCCGGCGATGGCTGAGGCCAGAGGGTCCAGCGAAGCCGACGTGGCACCCGTGTAGACAACCTTGGGCCGAGTGTTCTGCTCCGGTGAGCGGACCATCCCGCCGGCGGCGTGGAGGCGGGAGATCTCCGACGACGGATCGTCTAGGTCGCCGACTCTGATGGCCTGGGTGGGGCACACCACGACGCACGACGGCTCCAGGCCGTCCTCCACTCGGTGGTTGCAGAAATTGCACTTGTGGGCAGTGTTCGTCTGCGGGTTGAGGTAGATGGCGTCGTAGGGGCAGGCGTTCATGCACGCCTTGCAGCCGATGCAGTTGTCGTCGTCGAAGTCGACAACGCCGTTGTCGGAGCGAAAGAGTGCCGAGGTCGGGCAGATGGTCATGCACGGGGCGTCGTCACAGTGGTTGCACCGCATGACCGAGAAGTGGCGTTCGGTATTCGGATGGGTTCCGGTCTCCACGTACTTGAGCCACGTGCGGTTGACGCCCAGCGGAATATCGTGCTCACTCTTGCAGGCCACCGTGCAGGCGTGGCAGCCGATGCAACTCCCGGAGTCCAGGACGAAGCCGAGGCGGGTCATGGCAAAAGCACTCGTCGAGTCGTCGGAACGTGCGGTCGGATCAGACGGGCACGGTCGCCATCTGCCGGATGCCGGCACACAGCAGGTCGACCAGGTGGTTGAAGCTGTCGTCCAGGTCGAGGGCGTAGGGGTGCCCGTCACCCGACTCGAGATGGGCGAAGCCGTGGAACACGCTCCGCATGGAACGGGCGGCGTGGACACGGTCGACGTCGCTCAGCCCGTAGGCGGTTAGGGCCTGACCCAGCACCTCGACCACACGCTCCACCGCTTCCTCCAGTTCCGGGTCTGTGGCGCACGGATAGCGGTCGGTCGCCGCGTAGAGGCCCGGATGGTCGGCCACCATGGACCGCCACGCCGCGCCCATGGCCCGCACGGCATCGTCCCCGGCCATTCCCACGGCAGCCGCCCCTAGGCGGTCGGCCAGGATTCCGCGACCCCGGAGGCCGAGAGCCCGGATCAGAGCGTCGAAGTTGTCGACGTGGCGGTACAGGGCCGGCTGGCGCACGCCCAGGTGCTCGGCCACCCGGGTGAGGGTCACGGCGTCCAGCCCCTCGGCGTCAGCCAGGGCCGCTGCGCTCTCCACCACCTGCTGCGTGTCCAGGGTCCCTCGGCTCACCCCCGGATCCTACTGTTAGATGCTCTTACCTTCCAGTTAGGAGCGGTTCTGTTTTCGTGAGCCAACCCTGACTCGACCATCGGTCGCCTACCAGACGACCAGGATGGCTCCGGCGGTCACCAGCAAAGAACCCCAGAGCGCCCGGGGGCCGAGGGCCTCCCGGGCCAGCAACACTCCGAGCACCACGGAGACCTGGCGTAGCCCGGCTACCTGCCCGGCCTGGGCCTGCTGAAAGGCCAACAGGACGAGGGCGTACGCCCCTCCCTGGCCGGCGCCTACGACCGCCGATTCACGCAGCATGGGCCGCATCCGGGCCCACCCCGGCCGTCGCCCCAGGAGCACGGCTCCTGAACTGAGGATCATGACCATCGACAGGTAGCCCAGTGATCCCGTCAGGTCCACTGACCGGGCGTCAATGAGCGAGTAGGCCACCGTGCACAGGCCGGTGATCGCGGCCAGCACCACGGCACGTCTCTCCTGGAGCTGGTTGCCCAACCCGGCCAGGACCAGGAGCCCTCCCACCAATACCACCAGCCCGGCGGCCGTGGCCGCCGTCGGCGTCTCGCCCAGCAGCAGCCACCCGCCGAGGCCGACCAGCAGGGGGGCGGTACCCCGGGAAATTGGGTAGGCAACACTCAGGCTGCCCGTCCGGTAGGCGGTCCCCAGCAGGGCCATGTACCCCCCTTGGGCCGCCGCGGAGGCCACCACCCAGCCCGGGACCTCGGATGGTGGATCGAACCAGACTGCCGGAAGCAGGACGATGCCCACCAGGAGATAGGACAGAGCCACGGTCGTCTCCGGGTCGGCCGACCGGTGGAGGCGGGTGTTCCAGCCCGCGTGGAGGACGGTCGAGACGAGGACCAGGAGGACGGCGGTAGCCGGCATGGGGTGGCGTCGGTCAGGCCGTGGCGCGGGCCTGCAGCCCAGCGATCACCGCCACGTCTACGACGTCGTCGGCCGAACAGCCTCGTGACAGATCGTGAATGACCCCGTCGAGACCCTGGAGCAGTGGCCCGAAAGCCCGGGCTCCGCCCAACCTCTCAGTGATCTTGTAGGCAATGTTGCCGCTGTCCAGGTCGGGGAACACGAACACGTTGGCCGATCCGGCTACCGGCGATCCCGGAGCCTTGGCCGCCGCCACCTCAGGCACCCATGCTGTGTCGAACTGGAGCTCACCGTCTACGGCCAGGCCGGGCCACCGGTTGGCAACCAGTGCCGTAGCCTCCCGGACCTTGTCGACCCTTGGGTGTTCGGCACTCCCCCGGGTCGAAAACGACAACAGAGCCACCCGTGGTTCTTCGTTAACCAGCGCGGCGAAGGTCGCGGCAGTGGCCGATGCAATAGAGGCCAGTTGGGCGGCATCCGGGTCGGGCACTACACCGCAGTCTCCGTAGGCCAACGGACGGCCATCGGGCAGGACCAGGAGGAAGCAGCTGGACACCACGTCGGCGCCCGACGCCATCCCGATCACCCGCAGGCCGGCACGGACCACGTCGGCGGTGGGCCGAGTCGCCCCGGCCACCGCGGCGTCGGCTACCCCGGACCGGACCAGCACGGCGGCCGCCACCACCGGGTCGTCAGGGTCCAGACCCGCCTCGATAGCCCGGGCTATGGCCTCGTCCTGACGGGCGTCGGCGGGGTCCACTGTCGGGGGAACTGGCACAGCCAGGCCCTCGTTGACCAGGCGGGCCGTCGCCTCGTCGGCCCGCGGATCTCCGGCATCGGCCAGGACCACCCGAGCCGGATCGGCGGCCGCCCGGGCGTACCAGCCGGCAACGATCGAGGTGGGACGGATCATCCGGGAGGGCGTCAGCCCTTGCCTCGCCAGGGGATGAGACGTCGTTCCAGAAACCGCATGATGAGGTCCATGGTCACGCCGATGACCCCGATGATGATGATCGACACCACAACGATGTCCATCCGGAAGAACTTCGAGGCGGCAAAGATCATGGCTCCCAGGCCGGTGGTAGTTCCGGTGAGTTCTGCGGCCACCAGGGTCCCCCAGCACACGCCGAGGGCCACCCGCATCCCAGTGAAGATGTCGGGCAGGGCGTTCGGGAGGATCACGTAGCGCAGGATCTGCCACCTGTTGGCCCCCAACGAGTAGGCAGCGTGGACCTTGGAGCCCTGTACGCCCAGCACGCCGGCCCTCGCCGCGATGACCATGATCCACACCGCGGCGAAGAACAGGAGGTTGACCTTCGAGCCCTCGCCGATGCCGAACCACACGATGAACAGCGGTAGAAGGGCCAGGGGCGGCACGGGACGGAGGAGTTCCACGACGGGGTCGAAGATGCCCCGGAGCCGGTTGGAAAGTCCCATGGCGAAGCCCACAGGCACGCCCACCACCACCCCGTAGGCGAGGCCCTTGAGCACCCGCCACAGGCTGGCCCAGGTGTGGTCCCACAACCCGACCCGCCGGTAGCCGCTGTTCACGAGCTCGAAGAAGGCATCCCAACTCTGGCGGAGCGACGGGAAGGTGCGGTCGTTGACCATGGGGTCCGGTCCCCGCTTGATCCACCACCAGACCAGGAACAGGAAAATCAACGATGCGATGCTCCACGATGGCGAGCCTTTGACCTCCGAGGCGTCCCCGAAGGTCACCGTCTTGCGTGCACCGGCACTCCTGTTGCGGCCAGCAGGCCGGAAGCGGGCCAAGGCGGTCATGACACCGCCCCCTCGTGGCCCATGATCTGCTCCTCCATCTCCCAGATGAGAGACAGCAGCTCCTCCCGCTTGGCGATGAACTCGGGAGAGGCCTTCATCTCGCGCGGATCTACGTCCAGGCCATCCTTGGCGAAGGGCAGTTCGTACTCCCGCTCGATCCGACCCGGCCGGGGGGCCATCACGAACAGGCGGTCCCCCAGGTAGAGGGCCTCTTCCACACTGTGAGTGACCAGGACGATCGTCTTGCCGGTCTCCTGCCAGAGTTTGAGGATGAGCCCCTGCATCTTCTCCCGAGTGAGGGCGTCAAGGGCACCGAGTGGCTCGTCCATGAGGATGACCTCAGGGTCGTTGGCCAGACAGCGGGCTAGGGCGACGCGCTGCTGCATCCCGCCCGACAGCTCATAAACCGCCTTGTCGCCAAAGCCCTGGAGCCCGACGGTGGAAAGCAGATCACGGACCAGGGTCTCGGTCTCCGAGCGCTTCTTCCGGTTCATCCGGGGTCCGAAGGCCACGTTTTGGGAGACCGTCTGCCACTCGAACAGGGCGCCCTGCTGGAACACCATGCCCCGTTCCTGTCCGGGACCGGTGATGGGGTCCCCTCCCAGGGTGACCGAGCCGGAGGTCGGCGCCAGGAAGCCGGCGATGATGTTGAGCAGCGTGGTCTTCCCGCACCCCGAGGGCCCGAGCAGCGTCAGGAGCCGTCCTGCCTTGAGGTCGAAAGAGACGTTGTGCAGGGCCTCGACCGAACCGCCCTTCGGCAGCTCGTAGACCATGCCCAGCCCATCGACCGAGAGATCCTTCATCTGGTCACTCCCCTTGCCCCACCACTCTGGGCGGAGCCTCGCAGATCGTAGGGCAGGCCGGTCGGCCGGTTGCCCGAAGTCCGGTCAGTCGTTCCCGGCCAGCCAGGCGTCGATCCGGTCGGCCACCCGGTCGACCCGGGCCACCAGGTCGTCGATCACCGCCCGGTCGGCAACCAGGGGCGGCGAGATGGTCAGGCCGGTATAACCACGGTCGTCGGGACGCACCGTCATGCGCTCCTCGCGAACCATGCCGCCCAGGGCGCCACCCCGTAGGCCGGCCTCCTGGGTCGTGCTGAGGTCCCGGTCGGTGCCCGAGTCGGCGCACAGGTCGACGGCGTAGAAGAAGCCGGTACCCCGGACCTCCCGGACGCAGGCATGGGCTTCGCCCATGGCCCGGAGCTGGTCTGTGAAGTAGCCCTCGGTGTCCAGAACGTGCTGCATCACTCCCTCGTCGCGCATAGCGGTCATGTTGGCAACGGCCACTGCGGTGGCCACCGGATGGCCCCCGAAGGTGGAACCGTGCACGTACGAGCCAATGGACGAGTCGAAGACCTCGTCGACCAGCGGGCCCCGGATGACCACGCCACCCAAGGGCTGGTAGGCCGACGTGACGCCTTTGGCGAAGGTGATCATGTCGGGCACCACACCGTTGCGCTCGCTGGCGAACCAGTGGCCGAACCGGCCGAACGAGCAGATGACCTCGTCGGCCACCAGCAGCACGCCGTACCGGTCGCAGATGCGGCGGAGTTCCTGCCAGTACCCGTCGGGCGGGACCAGGGCGCCACCACCGTTCTGGATCGGCTCGGCGATAACCATGGAAACCGTCTCTGGGCCCTCGGCCAAGATGGTCTCCTCGATGGCCTGCACGCAGGACAACTCGGCCACCGGGGTGCCAGCCGGTGAGGTGCACTGCCGGGTGTTGGGCACGTGGCGGGTGCCGTCCGACAGCATCGGCAGGTAGGGATCCCGGAACTTGGGGATGCCGGTCACCGAGAGCGCCCCCAGGGTGGTGCCGTGATAGGCCCAGTTGCGGGAGATGACCTTGTACCGGCCCTCGTCTCCCCGGGCCAGATGGTAATTGCGGGCGAATTTGATGGCTGACTCCACGGCCTCGGACCCTGAGCTCACGAAAAAGGTCTCGCTCAGGTCCCCGGGAGCGAAGCCGGCGATCATGGTCGCCGCTTCGATGGATGGCGGGTGTGCGAAGCCCCAGTTGGTGGAGTAGGCCAACTTGTCCATCTGCTTGGCTGCGGCAGCCGATAGGTCTGGTCGCCCGTGGCCGATATTGACGCAGAACAGGCCGGCTAAGCCGTCCAGATACTCGTTGCCGTCGACGTCGTAGAGGTAGCAGCCCTCGCCGCGTTCGATGACGGGCAGGCTGTCGCTGTGCCATGCCGCCTTCGGGGTGAAGTGGGGTACGAGGTGCTTCCTGGCCAGTTCCCGATGGGTGCTCATGGGATCTCCCGGGGTTTCGGGTCGTACACTCCTGCGAACTTGATGTCGACCGTCGGCCTCGCTGGAGTTAGAGTTCGTAACCTATTAGCGATTCGATCTAACGGCAAGGTCCCGTCGGAACCACCGTCGACAATACGAAAGAGTCGCCATCCATGGCCAAGCAAGTCCCCGATCGGGCCCAGGTCGTCATCATCGGTGGTGGCATAGTCGGCGCCAGCGTGGCCTACCACCTTGCTGAACTGGGCTGGGACGACGTGGTCCTGCTGGAGCGCAACACGCTGACCAGCGGCACCACCTGGCACGCGGCTGGCCTCGTTGGCTGCCTCCGGGCCACTCACAACATGACCCGTTTGGCCGCCTACTCGGCTGAGCTGTACGACACCCTTGAGCACGAGATGGGTCACCCCACCGGTTTCCGGAAGGTCGGATCGCTCAGCGTGGCCGACAACCCGGAACGAATGGAGGAACTCGTCCGGGGCGCCGGCATGGCCAACGCCTTCGACGTGGACGTCGAGGTAATCACCGCCGAGGACCTCTGCGGGCGCTACCCGCTGCTCAACCCCGAGGGGATCGTCGGTGGCGTGTGGCTGCCCGGCGATGGCCAAGCCTCGCCGGTCGACACCACTATGGCCTTGGCCGCCGTGGCCAAGGAGAAGGGCGTCCGGATCCTTGAGGGCGTATCGGTGGGGCGCATCCGCACCGCCGACGGCCGAGCTATCGGCGTGGACACCGACCAGGGCCCGATCGACGCCGAACACGTCGTCACGGCAGCCGGCATGTGGTCACACCAGCTGGGCCGCGACATCGGTGTCAACATCCCGCTGCACGCCTGCGAGCACTTCTACCTGGTCACTGAACCGATCCCGAACCTGCCGTCGGGCCTGCCGGTATTGCGCGACACCGACAACTGTATTTATGTCAAGGAGGAGGCTGGCCGCTTGATGGTCGGTGCCTTCGAGCCGGTGGCCAAGCCGTTCGGTATGGACGGCATCCCCACCGACCGGCCGTTTATGCAGCTCGACGAGGACTGGGAGCACCTGGCCCCAGTGTGGGAGGCAGCGTGCAAGCGCATCCCGGCCCTCGTCGACGTGGGCATCCGCCTGTTTTTCAACGGTCCCGAGTCATTCACCCCCGACGACCGATACCTACTGGGCGAAACCCCGGAGCTACGCAACCACTGGGTGGCTACCGGCTTCAACTCCATCGGCATGCAGTCGGCCGGAGGAGCCGGCAAGGTGCTCGCCGAGTGGATCGTCAACGGGCGGCCCCCCATGGACCTGTGGGACGTCGACATCCGCCGCATGCAGCCCTTCCAGACCAACCGCCGGTACCTCCACGACCGGTCGATTGAGGCCCTCGGTCTGCTGTACGCCATGCACTGGCCGTTCCGCCAGGTCGAAACGGCCCGTGGCGTTCGCCGCTCCCCGGTCCATGACCGCCTTGTTGACCTTGGGGCCTGCCACGGTGAGAACGGCGGCTGGGAACGGCCGAACTGGTACGCCCCTGAGGGCGTGGAGCCGGTCTACAAGTACACCTACGGGCGCCAGAACTGGTTCGAACACTCGGCGGCCGAGCACCGGGCCTGCCGGGAGGGTGCGGCCCTGTTCGACCAGACCTCGCTGGCCAAGTTGCTCGTCCAGGGTCCGGACGCTCACGCCGTGTTGAACCGGATCTCGTCGGCCGACATCGACGTCGAACCGGGCACCTCGGTGTACACCACATGGCTGAACGATCGGGGCGGGATCGAAGCCGACCTCACTGTCAACCGCCTAGACGAGGAAAGGTTCCTGGTAGTCACCGCCTACACCACCCAGGTCAAGGACGCCGACTGGATCGCCCGCAATACCCCAGACAACGCCCGCATGACGGTCACCGACGTAACCTCCGGCTACGCCGTGCTGGGCGTGTTCGGCCCTCGGGCCCGCGACATAGTGGCGCCGCTGACCGACGCCGACCTGTCTAACAAGGCCTTCCCCTTCGGGACCCTGCAAGAGATCGACCTGGCCTACGCCCGGGCTATCGCCGTACGCCGGACCTACATGGGCGAGCTGGGCTGGGAGCTGTACGTACCTACCGAGTTCGCCGTCGGCGCCTTCGACGCCCTCTGGGAGTCCGGCGCTTCGGCCGGCCTCACCCCTGCCGGCTATCACGCCATGAACTCCCTGCGGATGGAGAAGGCCTACCGCCACTGGGGCGACGACATCGCTGAGGAGGACACGCCACTGGAGGCCGGTCT
>Ga0208881_1000047_pt1 | contig 37406 bp, 28 predicted proteins | sample Knorr_S23_td_AAI_FD_185610 | JGI IMG/M metagenome (GOLD analysis project Ga0208881, IMG submission 185610) | Marine microbial communities from Southern Atlantic Ocean transect - Knorr_S23_td_AAIW_ad_876m_LV_B (SPAdes) (version 2) | ecosystem: Environmental > Aquatic > Marine > Oceanic | place... | reverse complement strand
GAAATACTTGCCGACGGAGCATCATCTGTGTACGGATCCGATGCGATAGCAGGTGTTGTCAATGTGATTACCAAAAAGAACTTTGACGGATTACAGCTCAATTATAGAAGGGGTGATCGTGACAGAGACGATGGCGAAGAGAATTCAGTTTCTCTGATTTATGGTCAAAGCGATGAAGACGGTTACATCACTTTTATGATGGAGCACAGTGTAAGGGATGAAATTTACCTTAAAGACAGATGGTACACTGCCGCAAGAGCTTCCGACCAAAATGGAGACGGGGTTGTCGACTTGTATAATGAGACCTACGGTTTAAGTTGGTACTCAAGAAACCTTGCTGATCCAGTGACAGGTAATATTTTTGCCTCACCTGATTGTCAGGGTAGCATTGATGGATCAACAACTCCTTGGTGGGGAGATGGCTTTGGTGGAGCTGCCTTTGGGCAACCCGCAACAACCACTCCTTCCTATGCTGGAGCATCACCTACAGGTATTTGTGGATACGCTTGGGCGGACATCATGGTTCAGGACGCAGGAACAGCTATCGACACGATAACGGCTAACATTAGTCGTCAAGTTACAGACAGAATCAACCTCTACACCAGAGCGAGCTATGTTCGTAATGAGTCAGTTGGACGTTTTGCACCTCCTGCTGCTCGATACCCTGGAATCCTTGCTTCCGATCCTGCAAATCCATTTGACGTACCCGTCACAGGTTATTGGAGATGGACAGGGATTGGAAACAGAGGCATGCACTATGTTGACCAAGCTACTGATTTTGTTACTGAATTAACAATTGACGTTTCCGAAAACATTGAACTTAGAGTGGGAACTCAGGTTAATAAGTTTTACGGAACAGACATTGGAAGGTACTACCTTGACTATGCTGGTTTGGACTCAAACATCTATAACGAAGTTCCTTTTGGATCTACAACTGGCCTATTTGCTATGGCCGCTACGACAGTGGTTGAGTACGACAACCATTATGAAAAGGCGGATATTGTAGCTCAGTTCAGTAATTTGATGCAGCTAAAAGGCGGCTCTGTTGACGCTTTGCTTGGATACGAAAGATTCAACAACATATACTCAGCTGCATACGACAAACACTCAGAGGGTGGTTTTGTTGGTGGATCAGCTGGTAATTCAGGAAAAGGTGTCAGGGAAGTAGACTCATTCTTTGGTGAGATTATTTTCCCAGTTAGGGACGGTATTGAATTGAATGCTTCGTTCAGAAGTGATGATTACAGTGACGTTGGCTCAAGTGAATCCTTCAAATTTGGAGCCTTGATAAATGTCTTAACTGGAACCACACTTAAAATTAACTACGGTGAGGGCTTTAGGGCTCCTGGCATGGACACACTTTACGGAGTGACGACTTTTAGTGCAAACACTGCGTACGACTACAAAGCTTGTGCACAAGCTGGATTAGCTACTACCGAGTGTGCTTCGAAGCAAATATCAACTTTGATTGTTGCCAATAGCGAACTTGGAGCTGAGGAATCTGAAGGTGTTACATTAAGCATAGCGCATGATTTTGGTAGCTGGAATAACAGACTAGAAGGATTGAATGCTAGGTTTGACTATTACAACATCAAGATTTCTGGCGCCATTGTTAGTGCTGGAACGCAAAGTGTAATGTGGACCGACTTTATAGGCGGTTCTCTGTTGACCAATAATGTGGAATTCTTTGATGCCGCAGGTGTTGCCGGAGACGGATCAGCAGCTGGAGCCCCAGTAGGTTCTGGTACAGTAGGAAGTGCTTGCCCTGCAGGTGCTACATACGTCAAACGTTTGGGTGTATCAGACTCCATATATGCGATCAGAAGTTGTGCTAATGGAAGAATCGACTACGTCGGTGCCAGTTATGCTAACGCCGGTAAAGTTGAAGTTGCAGGTTATGATATCTTTGTTAGTTACAACAAAGATGTTGGTCCAGGTACTATCAGCACAAGCTTGTCATATTCCAACATGACTGATTACGACACCGATGCCTACACAGGCAGTGCGAGATCTGTCAATAACATCAATTTCGATGGAACCCCAGAATCTAGATACAACCTAAGTGTAGGTTATCAGTGGGGTAATTTCGGAGTTTCTGTCATCAACAGGCACATCGGCGATTACCGACAGTCTGCCGAACCTGAAATGGTTGGCGGTGAATTGACTGGCGGTCTTGTCAAGGCAGGAAATACTCAGGGCAAATACGATACCTATGATTTCCAAGCATTCTACGACGCTGGTGCTTGGGGTAAAATATCTCTAGGTATTCAAAATTTAACTGATGAAGATCCGTTGACTGATAATGGAGGCCAGAACTACGATGCCTATACAGGTCTCTATGACAACAGAGGAAAAATAACTTACCTTAAGTGGAAACTTGATCTCTAAGAGAAGTTAACTTTCTGAAAGAACAAAAAGGGCGGTTTTACCGCCCTTTTTTTTATCCAGTCATTTGTGCTGTCTTCCTCCTCTCCCATTGGAGCATATCGGATTTGATTTGTTTTCTCTGATCCAGACTAAGCGTGTGCTTTGCCATTGAATAATTGCCTAACTCTCCCGATGCGTGAATAACTCGGTGACAAGGTATCAGGAAAGCAATTGGGTTGGATGCTAACGCTTGCCCAACCGCCCTGGGTGAGGCGCAATTGATATTATTGCCAAGCTGCTTGTAGGACATGGTTTCCCCAAAAGGGATACGGCAAGTTTGCTGCCATACCAGGACTTGGAAAGGTGTGGCAAGAATATGAGCATTGAAAGGTGGGCACAGGGGCTGAAAATAAACCTCTAGATATTCTGCTGCTTGGTCGTTTCTGGTTACACATTCTGTTACAGAGAAAAGCTTTTTCAGTTCTCTGATATGCCTTTCTTCATCGTCTATCACCATATTTGAATAGACCAAACCCAAGTTGTCCCAAGCCAAGCACCAGGAGCCGAAAGGTGAATCACCAACCCCAAAATACAAGGTCATCGACTCTGAGCGATCCACGGGTGTTAACTCGAAGTCAGAAGTTAAAAGATAATGTTGTTTCACTGATTTTTTTTGCTACTGAATCCTTTAGCTAGGCTACTACAAAGTTCAAATGTCGTTTAAGATATTTACCTATGTGGTTTGATAATCAAATGAAATACCTCCCCAGTGCATCTACGATCTCTCTGGTGTTGATCTGCCTATCCCCTGTGCAAGCAGAAAATTCTGTTCCCAAACAATTGGTGGGCTGGAAGCAAGAGCTGATAGCAATTGAAAAAGTCCGGGGTGAGAATGTCGTCATCAACGCCTACATAGCAGATACCCCTGCAAAAAGAGCACAAGGACTCATGCACGTAACTGACTTACCCGAAAACGCAGGGATGTTGTTGGTCTTTAGCCAGCCAAGACAGATATCAATATGGATGAAAAACACCTTAATCAGTCTTGATATCTTATTCTTAAATCCTAGTGGTAGGATTGTTAAGATTCACAAGAATGCGGAGCCTCTGTCTTTGGCTAGCATTCCATCACATGCCAGGGTCAAGTGGGTGCTTGAACTAAACGCAGGTGTTGCAGGAAAATTGAATTTGAGACTGGGTGACAGATTGGCCAGAGGTAAAATCGATTAAAGTGGGCCTTTTCTAAGGATGGTCCACCATCTTGCCACGTTAATCAAACTCATTAAAGATGCAGCCACGTAAGTGCAAGCCGCAGCGGTCAACAGACGTCTGGCATAAACTTCGTCGCCTTCTTTGAGAATATTACCTTCTTCCAGCATGGGCAAAGCACGGCCAAAGCTTGCATTCAACTCGGTCGGCAAGGTAATCAGATGAACCACAGCGCCTAGGCCCAGGGTCAACAAGCCACCCAAAAACATCAACAATCCAGGTCCTGGGACTCTGGTTATCAAAGCAATGAATGGCGCTGTCATTAAAATGAGAGCTCCAAAGCGTTCTGCAGGTGCCATGGTTTTGACCAAAAGCGTGCGTAATTTGAAAGGGCCATAACCGATTGCATGTTGATGTGCATGACCCACTTCATGGGCTGCAATGGTAATGGCTGTTAATGACTTGGAGTCGTGTTTGTCAGCGGTTAAGCGAACAGCCCTAGCAATGGGGTCGTAATGGTCCCCTAGCTCTGTTGGTTCAATTTTTATGTCATGCAGATTGAGTGCGGTCAAGAGCTTGCTTGCAAACACAGCACCGGTAAATGGGTAACGGTCGTCGGGCTGACTGTATTTTTTCATAGTCCCCTTTACCCACAAGCTAGGTCCGATCAGAACAACCAGAACAATGGCAACTATAATCAAGTAAGACATTTACATTTATAAATCTATGATCAAAATTTATTTACTGTGTTCTTCTCACTTTTATACTTGAATTGACACCTTCTACATTGAGATTGTAAGTACCAAAAAAACTTTTTTTAATGGTCACTGTGGGATTGTTAATTCTAACGATCAGAAGGCCTTTGCTCGATTGTTTCCACACCTGTCCATTCTCCAACTGGAACTCCGTATAACCTGACCAACCTTTAAACTCCCCTAGGATTCTACTGGTAATTTGATCTGCTTCCTCCTCTGTTTGAGTCATTCTTTCACTGCCAAATTGATCTGTATCTTCATCAGTTGCAGATGGTTCACGGACTTCTTGTGTTGCTTGATTTTGATTGTTTTTTCTGCGTAATTTAAATTTCTTGCGAGTAGTTTGTGCAGATTGTGTGACGACAGGTTCTTGAGTCAATCTGTCATAACATTGCAAGCGAATGAGAGAAACCTGGATTGTAGAACATTCCTCTAATTTCTCCTCCAATGTTTGAGCATGGACTGATTCACCGATGCCACAGAGAATCAACAAGAAAATAAAGTGTGAAAAAAATTTTGTATTTATCATGTAAATTCCTCACCCAACAAAAGTGTGCCTGTATGATACTCTGACTGAAGACGATATCACAACACGGATACATGGTTTTATCAGGCTGGGCTGGTTTATGCAGGGCTGAAAACTTGTTGTTATATAACAACATTCTCCTCATAATAGTGTAACTTCATCAATTTATTGAAGATTTGATCGATTTTGCCACCAATATTTAACTTGCTTAACTCATACAATTCCTTGAAAATAAATCAAGTTTAGTAGAGACAGCTTCCACCGTGCGTTTTGTGGGTGGTAAGTCTGACTCAGTCTAGTTTAATAAACTCTGAAAATCAGGGAGAGAATGATGATGGAAATAAAGCTATTTGGAAAAGCTTTCAGAATGTTTGTCGCTTGTGGAGTTGCAGCTGCCTTGTTCGCAGTTCCTGCTTGGTCACAAGATGAAGATGAAGATGATGCTGCGGAGCTTGGAACGATTGAAATAACGGGTTCTCGATTGAAACAAACGGATATTGAAACTGCCAGACCAGTAACCGTAATTACCCGTGAGCAAATTGAGCTATCTGGTTTTGAAACCGTGGCACAAGTGTTACAAAGCACGCCTTATAACTCATTTGGTTCATTTAGAGAAACTTCTGGCTACGCCAATGGACAGGCAGTAGTTAATAATATTTCCTTAAGAGGACTCGGTTCACAGAGAACCTTGCTCTTACTTGATGGAAGAAGAATTTCAGGAACTGGGGGTTCAGGTGGTGCAGCGGCTAACTTAAACCAAATACCGCTTGCCATCGTCGAACGAGTTGACATTCTAAGAGATGGTGCTTCGGCAATTTACGGCTCGGATGCTATCGGTGGTGTTGTGAACATTATTACTCGTAAAGACTTCGATGGAGTGAATCTTTCACTTACTAAGGGTAAGCCAGATATTACAGGAGGGGATTACATTGCAGCTACTATCACCGGAGGTGCATCAAATTCCAAAGGAAACACATTTTTCACAGTACAGCACTACGGTCAAAGACCGCAATATTGGAGAGATACCGAATGGGATCATGCCTATGACTATGAGTCTTACTCTTCGTTTGGTTTTCCAGGTACCTTCTACTCACCGTATTTCGGTTATGTAGCTGATTCTAGATGTCCTGATGTACCAGTAGGGGGCGTGGGTCTTTATGGAGACAATAGTTATGTAGGTAGTCAGCCATCTGATGACGGCACAAACTCAAACCCAGCTTATCCTAATTCTTATGACTGGTTCCCTTATGCAGTCTCCTATGCAGGCACACCATATGCAGATTGGAGTTTCTGTGGTTATGACTATGCACAAGATATTATTATGCTGCCAAGGGCAAAAAGAAATGGATTGCTCGTAAAATCGTCATACGATATCTCACCTGATGTCACGATGAATGCTGTCATAATGATTTCACAAAACGATGCAGATTCTCGATATGCAGGCACACCAGTGACAGGTCCTTACCCTACTATGTCAGCTGATAATCCAAACCATCCTCTGATCGGAATGGGTTATGATTGTTCAGTTATGGATTGTCTTGGAGCTACGGTTTTTATTCGTACTGTTCCTAACGGCACCAGGGATAATACTGTAGTCTCAAACATACAAGACTTGAGAGTTGGTTTCGAGGGTGTTTTGGATGTGTTAGGTGGAGCAACTTGGGAATTCAATCTTCAAGTCATGAATAATGACATTGACAACCAGACAATAAATTTGGTCAATAAACCACTGCTTCAAAAGGCAATAGATGATGGTCTACTAGACATTTTTGGAGTTCATGGAACACCTCTGTCTGAACTAGGTCCAACCATGCAAACATTTAATCATACCAAGCTCTATCAAGCTGATCTTAAATCTACGCAAGGTGACTTCATTATGACTTTTGATGTTGCAGAATTGCCTGGCGGACCAGTTGGTATAGTTTTAGGTGCTGAGTATAACCATCTGTCTTTCGATCAGGTCAATGACCCTGCATCCAAAGCGCAACTCATTGCAGGTACCGCAGGTGGTGATAATGTTCAAGCAGAGCGGAGCAGAAAATCAGCATTCTTTGAAGTCGGCTTGCCGGTTACAGAAAAACTAGAGCTAAGTGTAGCAGGACGTAGTGATACCTACAGTAGTGCTGGTATTGGTGGTAATTTCTCTCCACAAATCACATTTGCATATCGACCTCTTGATTGGATGCTGCTCAGAGGCACCTACGGAGAAGGGTTCCGGGTGGCGGCTATGACACAATTGTACGGCGAGCGATCCGAAAGCTATCCTTCAGGTATTGATGTTGTAGGTTGTCAAAACGGTAAGGGATTTTGTGGCTCAACACAATATAGAACACTTTACGGCGGCAACCCAGACTTGAAACCAGAGCTATCTGAACATTGGACCGTTGGTGTTATGCTTTCCCCATTGCCAGAGCTGACCATGCAAATCGGATTTTGGCACACAGACTTTACTGATCTGATTTCGACATCAAGCATTCAACGAGAATTTAATGCTGAAGCAGCAGGGGATGTGAACTACGTTGTCCGTTGTCCAGCTGGTGGTATAGCAGGGTGTCCTGATGGAGCTGTGGATTATATCTCACTACAAGTGCAGAACTTTGCAGGCGTTGAATCTGAAGGTTTGGATTTTGATTTGACCTACATTTTAAATACAGAAAATGCGGGTCGATTTGATATCGGTCTCGCCGGAGCAAAATACACTAAGTACATCGTGCAAGCCTATCCAGAAAGTCCTAGGAATGAGTATCAAGGTGAAATGGGATTACCTAGCCTTAGAATGAGCACTCATGTCTATTGGGGACTAGGAGACTGGGGCGCGTCTATAACCGGCTACTATATAGCTGGTCAGAGTGAAGATGTTGGTGACACTACATATTCTGTAGGCAGCCATTATCAAGTAAATATGCAAGTTGAGTATAATCTCCCCTGGGGTGCTTCCATTGCAATTGGTGCAACAAACCTCACTAACAAGGGCCCTGAGGTCAATGGAGATTATTACGGATGGTATCCTTTAGATTGGACTCTTTATGATACAAGAGGCAGAACAACCTACATCAGATACAACCAAAGCCTGTAACCAGGAAATCAACTGGATCAAAAATCAGAGCGGGTGAAAGCCCGCTCTTTTTTTATCTCAAGAGCTAATTTTTTTGCCTTATTAATTTGCTTGATGCTCATTCTCTGCTTTAAATCAAGTATCATCTGCCTGGCATAACCTATAGCAAATCTTTCACTCATCTGATCCAACTTTGATAGGTGTTTGCATTGGGGGGTGGATTTGTCTAGATTCTCTTGTTCATCTTTGTAGCGTTTTTCCATAGCTTTCCATCTTTGTGTGTCGATCTTATCAGCGGCTATCGATAACCAAGCATAAGCTTTCACCAAATTCTTCTTCACGCCTTTAGCGTCACGATAAGACAAACCCAAACCCACTTGTGACGGTGTGTGGCCTGCTAATGCGGCTTGCAGATAGTATTGAAATGCCTTCTCATAGTCTTTGCGAACACCGGTGCCATATCGGTACAGTCTTGCCAAGCCATTAATGCCATCTAGATTTCCTTTTTCTGCAACTTTTTCATACCAAACTTTGGCCTTTCTTGCATTCTCCGGAACAACCTCACCACCCTTGTACATTTCTGCCATTGCCAGCTGGGCCTTGGTGTAATCTTGTTCAGCGGCCATGCTGATCCAAGTAAACGATTTCTTGTAATTTTTTCGAAAACCACCATATCTCGTTCCAGAGTATAAAGACCCAAGCAAGGTTTGGGCTTCTGGATTGCCTTGGTTGGCAAAGACAGTACAGGCTTCAATAGCTTCAATACATTGATTGCTCTTAATTAAATCCTTACAACCAGACTGAAAATCTAATTCGGCATGAACCGACAAGCCGATTGTCATCAAGAAAAAAGTCATCAAGTTTCGCAGTGTAAGCATGGATTAAATGTTAACCAATTTCACGTAAATCAACTAGACCTTTGTCTGTTTTTTAGCTATGGTTTTATCCTTAACTTAGGAGATCGGATAAATGAAATTCATCTTATGTTTATTGATAAGTTTCGCTAGCTTCAGCCTTAATGCTGTGGATGAATTCCCTGTAGAGCATTTTTTCAAAGATCCATCCATGCTCTCTCCTCAATTATCACCGGACGGTAAGTATTTAGCAGCGCTGTTGCCTTACAACATCAATGAAGAGACCCAAAAGGTATGCAAGAGAAGGACTCAAAATATACTCAAAGATCTGGAAAAATATGCTGCTAAAGAGTTAGGTTTAAAAAAAGTCGATGTGAGTACATTATCCCCTGAATTCATTAAAGATCTAAAAAGAAAATATGCACAAGCGGAAGAAGGAGTCCACTTCTGTGATCTTAGCAGACGCAACGTTGCTGTCATCTGGTTGGCTGATCCAAATCCAAATTGCCAACAAGGCAACTACGCCCTTTGCCAAAGAATGCGTGTAACTCAACTGAGAAGCCAGAATGTTTCTGGTTTTCGTTGGGTCAACAATGAAAGAATTGTTTTCCAAACCGGTGGAGACGAACTCAACGATATGACCGGTTTCATTGATACCATCGGAATTTATGCGGTGAATAAAGATGGAACAAAAGCCAAGCAACTGGTAGAACCCGGGGATGCAATGACCAACCATAAAATTATCAGCACCCATTCACTGCATCGATTACCCGAGGATCCGGAACATATTTTAGTGATGCGGAACGATCGCAAACGCTACTATCTCGATGTCTATCGGATGAACGTTTACACCGGTAAATTTTTCCGGGTTTTAGTTCAACCCGGACCGGTTACAGCTTGGGGGGTTGACAACAACGGAGTTGTCAGAATGGCAACCATGCAGGATGAAAACTCATTGGCCTATGAAACCCAGATTATGTACAGAGACAACGAAGACTCCGAGTGGAGAGAAGTTGATCGCTTTGAAGGCATGCAAAATGGCTGGACCAGCCTTGGGTTTACTGAAGACAATAAAAAGATATACGTTACCTCCAACCTAGGCCGTGACACTTTCGCTCTGAGTCTGTTTGATCCAGCAACCGGAGAACTGGAAGACCTATTTGAGAACGAAGGCACAGATGTCACCCGAATAGGAATGACTGATGATGGGGAAGTAATCACAATTGTCTACAACGATTTAGACACCAAACCAAAACGTCATTTCTTGAATGATAAATGGAAAAACATATTAGAAAATCTTAGTACTGCATTCGGTGTTGATTATGTGGGGATTGCATCAATGAGTGATGATCAACAAAAAATGATTCTCTCAATTGGTGATGATAGAAATCCAGGTGATTATTATCTTTATGACCGAAACAAAAATCAGATCGCATATTTGGGCTCAACAAGGCCTTGGATTGATCCAAAAACTATGGCAGAAATGAAACCGATTGAGTTTGAAGCCAGGGACGGGGAAACAATACATGGATTTTTAAGTGTTCCCGTTGGTAGCGATGGCAAAAATCTGCCCTTGATCGTTAATCCTCACGGTGGGCCTTTTGGCATCCACGATCAATGGGGATTCAATCCTGAAACACAGTTTTTTGTCAACAGAGGCTATGCGGTTATGCAAGTCAACTTCAGGGGTTCAGGTGGATACGGCAAACGCCATGAAAGAATTGGCTACAAACGTTGGGGCTTGGAAATGCAGGATGATATCAGTGATGGTGTTAACTGGGCTGTGGAACAAGGAATAGCAGACCGTGATCATGTCTGTATTTACGGAGCAAGTTATGGCGGTTATGCCACCATGGCTGGCATCACTTTGACTCCTGAGCTTTATCGATGTGCCGTTAATTACGTTGGCATATGGGATATCAAGATGCTCTATGAACAGAATGGCCGGTGGGTTGATAGAGCGAAGAGGTGGTTTCACAATCACGTGCTTGACCCCAAGGAGGATGTTGATCAACTCAGAAAGACTTCACCTAATTTTCACTTGGATAACATTCAAGCGCCTTTGCTCATTGTTCATGGCAGACGCGATTACAACGTTCGTATTGAGCAAGCAGAAACCTTGATGAATGCGTTGGATAAAAAAAATATACCCTACGAAGTTCTTATTAAGAAAGAAGAAGGGCATGGATTCAGACTGGAGGAAAATAAAGTTGAGCTCTACACAGTTATGGAAAAGTTCTTTGAGAAGAATTTATCTAAACCAAACCAACGGAACGATTAACTCAGCAATTCCCACACTGCTCGATCGGCTTGGGTGATCGCAGCATCCACATAAGCAGAACCCTGTGCATCGCTGTTGGCAATTGCTATATTGCCAAATGGTTTTCTGCCAATCACGTGTGGATAGCGTTCATCATTCTGGCTATCTGGCATCTCCCCACCAAAGAACTCTGCGTCAAATAAATTGTTGTACTCATAGGAATAGCCATGCGCCCATCGGTTGACGGTGATGGCTGCAACGTCGGTTTCCTTAAAATCCGAACCAAACATTCCTCTCAGTTGATCAAATAATTTGTCTTCATAATCTTGATAGGTCATCTTCAGTATGTCGTAACGTCCCAGCCGGTATTGTTCTCTATTGGTGTAACCCTGATTGGGTCGTGTAGGTACATGTTGCATCATGAACACTACGGGGTCTTCAAAAGTCTGCGGAAACTGATAGTCTCCGAGGCTCACCGGAAAATCAACATAAAAGCTATTATAAAAACAATTCGGACACTGCAGGGTATGAACCCCTTTTTTTGCTAGCATGTGCCAATTCTTCATCGCCACCTGCACCCAAACCAGGGGCACTTTTACATTGTATTTAAGGGCCTCCTTCTGTTTCTCCGGCAATTGAGGACAAAGTTCTGGAATGATGCCGTTGTAGCAAGCAAGAATGCATTGCTTGGCATGAACCTTATACAGTGCTCCTTGTTTTGCATACACTATTTCGACTCCATCTTTTGTATTGGTGACTGAGACCACGGTACTGTTTAAACGGATATTGGTGTCTTGTCCAGGCTTGTCCAGCATGGAATAGTCTGCTTTAGCAGTGACAATATCTTCCATATTGTCTCCAGGTATTGAATTGGGAATAAGTCTTCGCACCAGTAATCTTGCAATCGTTGCATTGCCGTCGGGAAAATGAAAAATATAGGGTTCATTGGATAGCTCGTTCTTACTCATGTAATCACGAATGCTGTCATCGACAGTTTCTATGCCATACATGGGATTTTCCTCATAATTTATTTCATCGCTTGGCTCTTCGTCGTCCGTAAAACCAAGTCCGGCAAAACCTGGTAATCCGTCACCCCAGCAACTGGCAGCAGGAATGGAATCATTGCCCACTCCCCAAAGACCCCATAATAGACTATGAAAAAGACCAATTACCTCCTCGCCGACTTTGTGGTAGTTTCTTAAATAATCTTCGTAACTGATGTTGTCTAACAAATAATATTTATCCTCAAGACTCAATTCAGGGAAAAAATCAGTCTGATCTAAAAATACCCTAATAAATTCTTCTTTGGATTGCTTTGAAATTGGAATCTGAGATGCAACTCTTTGAATATTATCAGGTTTTATGGATTCTTTATAAGTAAGGTCGTATCTGAAACTAGGTACATTTTTAACGATCCGACTGACTCCATAGGTTGCTTTGTTAAAATAAAAGCCTGTATCAAGCTTTCTATTCTTGAAATAATCAAAATCATACGCGGTATAAAATTTTTCAAAATCTATACCGAGATCGGACAATAGTTTTTTTGAAACCTCCTCATAATAGCTTGGTGACTCCACAGATTGACTGCCCCCATAGGCAAGCATCGTCCGGTCATTCACCACAAATTCGTTGCGCTTGGCATGGCCTCCAAAATCATCGTGGTTGTCTAGGATAAGAATTTTTGGAACTTTTCCCGTACGTTCTTTAAAAAAATGAGCAGCTGACAATCCTGAGATACCGCCGCCAACTACAATTAAATCATAGCTCTCGCCTAAATCTTCAGCCGCATCAATAAAGCCACTGCCGGTAAATGCAAGCTTATGCGCGTAATTAAAAGAGCCCGGATGATTGCCTCTAATCCCTGTCAATAACGGAGGGTAATAGTCAGATAAAAGATCCGAGGGTTTCAGTAAGTGAATGGGAGCCAATGTCCCTGCAATGCCTAGGCTTACTCCATTTAGAAAATCACGTCGTGAAATACCTTTTTGTCTGTCTTTTCGCTGTTTCATTTGCAATTAATTAATTTCATATACCGTAACCCCATCGATCATAGTGCGTAAAACACGAACATCACCAATTGCATCAACCGGTATGTCAAAAAGATTTTGCTCGAGGACAATTAAATCAGCAGCCTTGCCCACCTGAATTGAACCGGTGGTATTTTCCTGGTGCATTAAATACGCCGCATTGATCGTATAAGCCCTGAGCATCTCGTCCAAATCCATTCTTTCAGCTGCATTCAGCACACCGGTAATCACATTTTCTGGGTCTTCTCTTCTAATCGCTGTTTCAATTGCAACCAAAGGATTCATAGTTGACACTGCCCAATCGCTCCCACCCACAATCATGCCTCCAGACTCATGGACACTTCCAATGGGATACATCCGATTGACTCTCTCGGGTCCGACTTCGGGCAAGTTAATTTCGGTTATGTAAAGTTCAGGATAGGCCCAAACTGATTGGAAATTTGCGATCACTCCGAGCTCAGAAAACCTCGGTATGTCTGTTTTACTGATTAGTTGCAGATGCGAAATATGGTGGCGATTATCAGTGGGGCCATTCACAGAAAGCGCCATTTCAAAAGCATCCAGACCCGCGCGAACGCCTCGATCGCCAATGGCATGCATGTGCACCTGAATGCCCTCTTTGTCAAATCGAGTAACTGCCGCATTCAGCTCTGCTGGGTTTAGATTTAGCTCTCCCATGCTGCCTGTGTTCAAATAAGGCTCAAGCAATGCGGCTGTTTGACCTTCTAAAACCCCATCAATAAAAATTTTGATGCTGTCCACATCAATTCTTGGATGTTGGTGTTGTTGCCGCTTGGCAAACACCTCTTCAAACCCTCCAGGCCCTACGGCAAATCCTGTGTTCCCATACTCGATGCTGGTGATCATCCTTAAATTAAGTCCACCCTTATCTGCCAGCTTCTTGTACGCAGCCAAGTGCTTCTCTCCCACGCTTGCAGCTATGATTGAGGTAATGCCAAAACTGTGTGCCAAATTTTGAGCAAATAAAAGCCCATCATCAAATAGTTCCAAATCATCTCCAGGTATGATTTGCTTAATAAGGCCCATTGCTGCTGGTTCTCTTAGTGTTCCAGTTGGTTCTCCTGAGACGGGATCTTTTTCAATAATACCCAATTCAGGATTTGGAGTGTCTGCAGTAATCCCAGCCAATTCAAGTGCTTTGGAATTTGCCCAGCCTGAATGGCCATCCTCCCCATCTAGGTATATCGGTATTTCTAAACTGACAGCATCCAAAAGAGATTTGTTTGCGTTGCCCGCTGGAAACAACCCCAGATTATATCCAGCACCTACAACCCAACCTGTACTCTGAGTCGTAGTGCTGTTTAAGCATCGTGCAACCTCATTTTGAATGGCTTCGATGCTTGGCAAACCAAAAACAGGGCATTTCAACTGGTCAATACCTGACCAGATTGGGTGCGCGTGGGCATCATGGAAAGCAGGCATCAACATCCGACCTTTGAGGTCGTTGATTGTTGTTGCATCGCCAGTATATTCTGAAATCTCGGAGTTGGCTCCAACCGCGACAACAACCCCATCTGTGATAGCAATTGCTTCGGCCCAAGGCATGTCTTGATTCATGGTATAAACGGCCCCATTTACAAATACTTGATCGGAATTTGTTCTGACAGACTCCGTAGCTGATTCAGCTGTTATGCTCAGTGACCCCGTTAGCATCACGCAGGTTAATAGAAAAGACGTTTTTTTCATAACTACACTCCGAGTTTGATCTTATCCAATGGTAAATAGGCTGTTGGAAGACATCAACGATTATTGTTGAGATTTAATGTCCACCCATTGTCGAGTCATAATCCGATCAACATCTGGTGGTAAGATTTTAGCAATAAAAAATTTACGCATCAGTTCTTCCTGAGGATAAATACCAGGATTGTTTAAAGCGGCTTCTTTGATCAGGGGTTTTGAGGGAGTGTTTGCATTGGCAAAATTGACCTTGTTGCTGATTTCAGCTATGACTTCAGGTCTCAAGATGTAATTGAGAAATTTATGAGCATTTTCAGGGTTGGGTGCATCCGTTGGTATAACCAACATATCAAACCACATCAAAGTCCCTTCTCTGGGGATTCTATATTCAATTTGCACTCCATTGCCTGATTCTCTGGCTCTATCTGCTGCTTGAAGAACATCTCCAGACCAGGCAAATGCCAGGCAGATATCTCCATTGGCAAGATCATTGATGTACTTGGATGAATGGAAATATTGGATATAGGGTCGGACGTTTTTCAACAAGGTTGTGGATTGCTCTTGATAATCTTTGGGGTTGAGAGAATTAGGGTTTAAACCCAGATAATGCAAAGCAGCCTTGAACATTTCGCTAGGAGCATCTAAAAATGCTACCCCACAATGCTGAAATTTAGCAATAATCTCGGGGATAAAAACAACATCAAGGGTATCCATTGCAAAATCTGCACCCATAATTTCTATAGCCTTTTGTTTGTTGTAACCAATGCCTGTTGTTCCCCATAAGTAAGGAATGGAATGAGCATTATCTGGGTCAAGATTTTCCAGTAAACTCATCATCGCTGGATCCAAGTTAGCGTAATTGTTTAGTGCTTGTTTATTCAGTTTCTGCAATACACCGGCCATTATTTGCCGTCCCATAAATTCACTACTGGGACCAACAATGTCATAACCTGTGTTGCCTGCAAGTAACTTGCCTTCAAGAATCTCATTGCTGTCGTAGACATCGTAGATCACATTGATGCCTGTTTCTTTCTCAAATTCGCTGATGGTAGTATCGGCTATGTAATCAGACCAGTTGTAGACTCTAACTTCTTGTTTTATATTGTTTTCTTCTTCATTGGTACCACAAGAACTTACCCCCAAAGTGACAACAAAAATTACCAGAAGCCCAGTCAGCAGATTCTGTTTGTAATCGATTTTTATCACAGTCTGTCTCGAATTGAATAATAAAGCATCCCTAGGTAAAACCCCGGCCAACGCAATAAAGTTCCGCCTGGGAAAGTTGGTATCTTTATCTTACTAAAAACATCCAAGCGATCTAAAGTCCCACTGATTGCTTCTGCCATCACTGTCCCTGCTAAAGATGCCAAGGCAATGCCATGTCCTGAGAAACCATGTGCAAAGAATACATTGGGTCGTAGACGACCTAAGTGTGACATGCGATTCACCGTTACTGCAAGAGCGCCACCCCACGCATAGTCTATTCTCTTTTGCGCCAACTTTGGATACACCTCAAGCATGGTTGCTCGAACATAATCTTTCAAAGGCTTTGGAAACTTTCTTGTGTAATTCTCTCCTCCTCCAAACAACAGCCGATTGTCTGCTGACATTCGAAAATAATGAATATGAAATTTATTATCATGGACGCATACATTGTCGCGGTTGATAAAACGTGCTTCGGGTTCTTCAAGAGGTTCGGTGGCCAACATAAAGCCGTTGATGGGCATAATTTTGCCAGCAATACGTCCTTCAAGTTTGCCCAAATAAGCATTGCATGCCAAGACGATATGGTCTGCTACAACTTGTCCACTTTCTGTGCTCACTGTTGAGGGTTGATTCTTGGAATAGTTGATCGCCTGGGAATGTTCGTAAATATCAGCTCCTGCATCCTTTGCAGCCTGGGCAAGACCCAAAGCATAATTCAGAGGGTGTAGATGCATTCCACCCATATCAAGTGTACCCCCACCTTTGTAAAGCGGGCTGTGTAACATTTCAAAAACCTCGGGCTCACTCAGGCAACTTATGTGCTCATAATTGTAATCGGTGTTTAATTTGGCGACGTATCTTTTGAAGTGGTCGGCATCGTCTGGGTTGTCTGAAACCTTCATACTGCCTGGGGTTAAATCACAATTAATCCGATGCTGATGAATTCTATTTCTTACAATTGATTTAGCCTCTTCAGTTATTGCCCAAAGATCATGTGCGAGTGATTTTCCATAATCAGACTCCAATTGGAGTATATTTTTGTTGTGACCACTGCCCACCTGCCCACCATTTCGCCCGGACGCACCCCAACCAATTTTGTGCGCCTCCAAGAGGGCCACCTTGTAGCCTTTTTCTGCTAAATTAACTGCTGTAAGCAAACCAGTAAAACCCCCACCAATGACACAAACATCGGCTTTAACCGACTCGGTAAGCGGGGGGTATGATATTAAACCTTTTGCAGTAGCAACATAATAAGAGTCTGGGTAATCAGAAATTGACTGCATATGCTAATCACTCAACATACAGATTAGGTTGTCTTTACAGCAGCCGCAGTCGCATCAAGTGTTGAAATTGCTTTGGTCATCAGTTCATCGATCTGTTCGTGGGTAATGATTAATGGAGGGGCGATAATCATGGTGTCGCCAACTGCCCTCATTACCAGGCCATTTTCTATGGCAAGATCTCGACAGAGTGAACCAACATTGTGTTCAGCGGGAAATCTTTTACCTGTTTTTTTATCTTTGCATAGCTCTAATGCAGCTACCAATCCTTTTATTCTTGCTTCACCAACTATTGGATGATCGCTCAAGCTTTGCCATCGTTTTGCCAAATAGGGTGCTGTATGCTCTTTGACCGTTTCAATCACGTTATCTTCAGCCAATATTTTTATATTAGCGATTGCAACCGCACAAGAAACAGGATGTCCCGAGTAGGTAAATCCATGGATAAATTCTCCGCCTTTTTCAATGAGGATGTCTGCAACCTTATCATTGACCAATACTCCGCCCAACGGAAGGTATCCTGAAGTAACACCCTTAGCAAAAGGTATTAGGTCGGGTTTAATTTCATATGTCGTACTGCCAAACCATTCGCCCAAACGGCCAAAACCTGTAATGACTTCATCAGCAACCAAAAGAATTTCATTGTCATCGCAGATCCTCTGGATTGCAGGCCAGTATGTTTCCGGTGGAATAATCACCCCTCCAGCACCTTGGATAGGTTCAGCAATGAACGCTGCAATTTTATCAATGCCATGGTGATGAATGGCCTTTTCTAATTCCTCAGCAATTGCTAAACCAAATGTATTCGGGTCCTGATCTCGGCCTTCCTGAAACCAATATGGTTGTGCAATGTGGATAATATTTGGAATTGGAATCCCTGCTCCTTGAGCGTGCATTCCCTCCATACCACCAAGGCTTGCAGCAGCAATCGTGCTGCCATGGTAGGCATTTTTCCGGGCAATAATAATTTGTTTTTCTGGCTTGTCTTGAAGTTGCCAGAATCTTCTAACCATCCTAATCACTGTATCGTTAGCTTCAGATCCAGAACCAGTGTAAAAAACACGGCTAAACCCATCCGGAGAAATGTTGCTCAAAATTTCACCCAGTTCTATTGCAGGAGGATGGGCGCATTGGAAAAAGCTATTGTAGTAGGGTAATTCCTGCATTTGTTGATGGGCAGCTTCAATTAACTCAGTACGGCCGTAACCAAGATTGACACACCACAAACCTGACATGGAGTCCAGAATTTGATGTCCCTCAGTGTCCCATATGTAAATACCCTTGCCTTTGATGAACACTCGGCTACCCTTCTTAGATAACTGACCATGATCCGTAAACGGATGTAAATAATGACTACTATCCAAGTCTTGCCAATGCCGCTGTTTCTTAGTCATATCTAAACACTCAATAATAAAAATTCACGCTCCCAAGGGCTGATCACTTCAAAGTATTTATGGTACTCGTATTTTTTAATGGCTATGTAAATTTGTAAAAATCGTTCTCCCATCAACATCTGCATTGCTTCACTTTTTTCCAGCAATTCTATTGCACTCGTTAAGTTTTTAGGTAGTTTGAAAGGTAAATTATAAGCATTTGCATCCTCAGATGCGCTCGGTTGTATGCTCTCTTGCATGCCTAAATAGCCGCATGCCAAAGAAGCAGCTATAGACAGGTAAGGATTGACATCTGCGCCTGCAATTCTATTTTCAATTCTACGGTTTTTAGGCGCTGACGAAGGCACCCTGAGCCCTGTTGTTCTGTTGTCATAGCCCCACTGCAAATTAATGGGAGCATTTTGCCAACGCGTAAAGCGCCGGTAGGAATTGACATAAGGCGCATTGAAAAGTATTGATTCAGGAATGTATGTTTGCAAACCACCGATGAAGAATTTGAACAATTCGGTCTCTTCACCGTCAGCATCTGAAAACACATTGTTCTTTGACTGACTGTTTAAAACTGAAATGTGCCAATGCATCGCATTGCCAGGCTCATACTGCATGGGCTTGGACATAAATGTTGCATAAACATTGTGTCGCATTGCTGCTTCTCTCACAATTCTCTTAAACATAAGTACTTGATCACAGATATGCAGAGGCTCACCGTGGTCAAAATTAATTTCCAACTGAGCCGTCCCCATTTCGTGCTCCAGAGTGTCAATTTTGATATCCATGGCTTCGGAATAATTGTGAATTTGTTCAATAATCGGCTCGAACTCATCCAATGCGTCAATACTAAACGGCTGAGGAACTGTCTCCTGCCGTCCTGAACGGCCAACGGGTGGTTCCAAAGGAAGGCTGGGGTCGGTATTGCGTTTTACCAAGTAAAATTCCAACTCCGGTGCGACCATTGGGATCATATTCAATTCACCATAGGCCTCAAGAACATTCTTTAAAACCTGTCTCGGGGAGATATCCACTGCTGATCCATCTTCATAATAACAGTCGTTGATAACTGTGGCTGATGGATCCTTGGCCCAGGGCAAACACCTCAGAGTATCAAGGTCAGGCTTCACAAGGACATCCCTATCGGCGGGGTTAATCACCGGCTCATGTAAACACTCACCGGTCACTGTTTGGATAAATACCGATTCGGGTAAACGCATCGTCGATTGCTCTAAAAATTTCTCTGCTGGCAACATTTTGCCACGAGCGACGCCAGCCATGTCGGGGACTATAACTTCAATTTCTTTGATATCATGCTGTCCAAACCACTCGGAAATATCTTCTTGTTTCATGGTTTTTCGGCAAAAACTTTGCAGGCATTACCAAAATAATTAAACAAAGCGGTTGATGTAGAGCTGGTCCCAGGTTTCCACTCCGGGTGCCATTGCACCGACAAATTAAACCCTTGCGCTCCGTCAACGGTAAAAGCCTCAACCAGACCATCATCGCTAACAGCATCGACGGTAAGGCCATCTCCCAACTCCTGAACGCCCTGGGCATGAAGAGAATTGACTTCTGCAGACTCAACCCCAGTAATCTGGCGCAACAAACCATGGCTTACAAAGCTTACCTTATGGCTGGTGCCGTACTGTATTTCCTGTGGGTCATCGCGTTTAAAATCATGGTCTTTGTAGCTGGAGTCTCGGTCAAGGTTCTGGTAAAGTGTGCCGCCAAAAGCAACGTTCATTTCTTGGAATCCACGGCAAATTGCAAACAAAGGAATTTCTCTTTCAAGGATTGCATCAATCATCGAAAACACAAAGCTATCACGGGATTCATCCACTATTAATTCTTCATCAATTAATTCCACGTTGTAGCGATCTGGATGGACGTTGGAAAGACTCCCAGTTAATAAAAAACCGTCCAATTTATCGAGAATACTCTCATTGAGCAATTCATCTTTCACCGCTGGGATTAAGACACCAGCGCAATTTGCATAGTCAGTGACGGCGCTGATGTATTTCTCACCCACCATATGGAAATAATGCAGATCCTGGATGCGTCTGCAAGATACGATGCCTACCAAAGGTGTAATTTTGGAACTCATAAAATTGACTGTTATTTTACTGTTAGCAGTAAAATATGGCTAACTAAATTGTTGTTTTTCTGAATCCAGTTTGCAACATTAAAAGGCCAATCTTGTTTTTCAAACTATCTCCAATGCCCATTACAGAAGGAACAAAAATTAATACTAAGTAAGGCGAAAGCATCATCCCAAAAATGAAGGTTATTGCCAGTGGCTGCACCAACTGAGCTTGCAGACTTTGTTCAAAGAGTATTGGGGTTAATCCGACCACTGTCGTTGTTGTGGTTAGCAACACAGGTCTTAATCGTTCTCTAACTCCTTCAACAACCGCTTGTGCAAGATCCAACCCGTCTGCAATAAATCGCTTAATAGTAGTCACCAGAATAATAGAGTCATTCACTAAAACACCGCTCAAGCCAAGAAGTGCCATGAGGCTAAACATATTCAAATTGAAATCCATGAGGTAGTGACCAACAATGGCTCCAACCAAACCAAAAGGCACTACGGACATAATTACTAAAGGAGTGGTATAGCTGGAAAATAACCAAGCAAGAATAATGTAGATAGATGCAATGGAAAGTATCAAAGCAATACTTAAATCACCTAGAGCTTCCGCTTGCTCTTCGGCTTTTCCTTTAAACTCCACCTTGACACCAAACTGTTTTTCTATGGCAGGAGCAATCTCCTGACTTACAATGGCTAAAACAGTATTGGTGGTTGTTACCGATGGATCAACATCACCTGTCACAGAAACCTGTGTTACCCCGTCTTCGCGATTTATTCTAGTAAAGCCTAAACGTTTCGTCAGAGTCACTACTTCTGACAACAAAACATCGGTTTTGTCTGGTGATCTTAAATAAACATCCCTTATGGTTTGTTGTTTGGTTTCAGCTGCGGGCAATTTCACTCGGACTATAATTTCTTCGGTATCCTCGGCAAATCTTTTTGCAACAGACCCTGAAAATGAATTGCGAACTTGGCGTGCTACATCTTCTGCAGAAAAGCCCATGGCTTCTCCTTCAGGTTTCAATTCTAAGAGAATATCCTCTTTGCCAAAGGGCAGATCATCCTCTACTGCTATCAAGCCCGGTACTCCTCTGAGTTGTTTTTGAAGTTCTACAGCGGCTATTTTCATAGATTGCATGTCCTTGCCGACAATACGGATGTCAACATCACGACCCGGGGGACCCCCAGCTTGGGTTTCAAAAATAAGGAGTTTCTCTAGACCAGGCAACAATTGGGTTTGCTCTTCCCACGTTTTAATAAACATCGGGTTTCTCACATCTCTCAGATCACCATCCGCCAGTTCTACACTATAGGAGCCTATATGGTTCCCAGTAGTATTGGTAATAAGATTACCGCGACCTGTATCGGTAGATCCAATGCTGCCAATTCCGAAACTTACAAGGCCGCCTTTACCATTGGTTAAGATATCTTCAGCTGCCCTGGCAGATCTTCCCAACTCTTTTGCCATTGCCTCCGTTACATATGCTGATGAACCAGGAGTAAATGTAAAGTTGGCATGAATGGTATCACTCTCAGGCAGGGCAAAAAATTCAAACTTGACTCGACCCGAAGACAGCAAGGCAATGGCAATACAAAACATGCAGAATGTTGCAACAACTGTAAACCCTTTGTTCAGAAAGGTTATTTCACTGAACCGGCAAAAATATTGATCTCTGAAATGGCTGAACCAAGCGTCAAATTTTCTTGGTTTTGTTTGTTTCGCCTGGCTGATCTTTTTCAGTGATTTCCTAAGATGCATGGGCAACACAAGGAAACACTCAACAAGACTGGCTACAATGATCAAACTCAGTGTTATTGGGATGCCTGAAATAATTTCACCCACCTCATTTTTAACCATCAATACAGGCAAAAAAGCAGCCATGGTTGTGAGAGATGCAGCCAACACAGGGGCAAACATCCGGTTGGCTGCTTGAGTGGTAGCGTCTTGGTAGTGCATGCCTCGACGATGTAGAGTGGTGGCATGCTCGGCAACCACTATCGTATCATCGACCACAATGCCAATTCCCAGAATAAGTGCAAACATGGTAATCATATCCAATGACATGCCTAGAATAGACATTGCACCCAACCCCCCAAGAAACGCAACAGGTATGGCAATGGCAACCCACAGCGCCACTCTGCCATTCAAAAAGAGGAATAGAACACCTAAAACGAGCAACAGACCCAATTGGCCATTCTCTACTAACATTGTTAGTCGTTGTCTAACCGAATCAGAAAAAACATCGTAAACAACAACTTCTAGCGACTGCGGGTACTTGGTGCTGATGTTTTCCATGTATTCCTGGACCAATTCTTGAGAAATCAAAGAATCTGCACCGCGAGTACGGGAAACCAATAAACCAATGGATGAACCTTTTTCATTAATACGATAAGGAGAGTCTTCCTGAAAGGTTTCAAAGACTCTGGCAATGTCTTTCAGATATAGCTTTTCTCCAGATCCTTTTGAAACCACTTCGATCTGTCTCATCTCCCTTGGAGTTCTTGCTAGCTGCTCGCTTCTGATTTGTTTCGAAATATCGCCAGAATTGATACTGCCTGATGGCAGATCAATGCTTGAAGCAGCTATCCGATTTGATATATCACTCAGCGTTAAATCCAACTCCCGTAAATTATCCGATGGTACTTCAATCCAAATCTCTTGGTCGCGAGCGCCTTCAAATCTAACATTTGCCAAACCCATGTTGATTAAGTCATCTCGCATTTGCCTAGCGAAGTATTTCAGTGTCTTGTCTGAAAATGGACCGGATATATCAATCCTACAAACTTCATCACGTTGAATAACTTGCGTAACAATAGGCTTCTCAATATCTTGGGGAAATGTAGTTATTCTGGATACTGCTGACTGTACATCAGCCAAAGCTTTTGACATCGATGTGTCAGCTTCAAAAAAAAGTTGCATCCTGGTTCTGCCTTCATATGAAGTAGCTGTGACTTTTTCGACTTTGTCTATAAATCGAACCTCTGGTTCTATCGCATCAACGATATTAGCCTCCACATCCTCGGCACTTGCACCAGACCATTCCACATCAATAGTTATCAGTTCCAATCCGAAATCAGGCATTAATTGCCGCTTCATTTGGGTTAACCCGTAGGCGCCAAAAAGAATCATAAGAATCATCAGCAAGTTACCTGCAACCTTGTGTTGGGAGAAAAAAGTTATAATGCCGGATCTTAATCCATCAGTAGCATTCCCTCTCTTTGGATTGTTCTGATTGTAGTTCTTATCGGTCATTACAAAATCTCAACCGTAACTCCTTCACCTGCTTCTCTGAGTTGTGTCACAGCTATCATGTCCCCGTTCTCAATAACACTAGGATGTTTTGCAACTATGAGAGTATTGATATTGTCGTATCCCAGAATAGAGATAAACCGCTTTTCCAATCGTTCATTCTTGATAACAAATACATAACCTTCTTCATAAATAGCGGTGTCCGGTACAGAAATAATTTGGTTGTAAGTTTTGTCAGGCACCTTAATCCCTACAAAGGCACCCGGTCTGATTAGAGCAGTACTGGTGTTATCAGGCAACAATATTGCATAAACATCGACACCACCGGTGTTTGATTTGATTTCAGCACCTATACGTGCAATGTTGGCGTCAAAATTGAAGGTCCTGTTACCTGCAGTCCAATTAATAGACACAGGTCTACCAATTACCGGCTGGCTGTCTTCCAACAATCGTCCATATTGTGCTTTCGATAATGAAAAACGAACTTCAAGGTTTGTTATATCAATAATTTCACCCACTTTGTCATTGAAAGTACTGACTTGTTTGCCAAGACTAGCAACAACGTCATTAATAACTCCATCGTAAGGCGCAAACAATTTAGTGTCACGAAGGTCTTTTTTTGCCTCAGCTAAAATTATTTCTTGTTGTATTTTTTCCAACAGAGCATTGTCTTTAAACTGTTCAGAAACAGAGCCTCTCAGAAATAAATTTTCCGCTCTCTCAGCATCGTTTTTAAGAATGTCGAATTTTGCTTGTCCTTCAGTCACTGCATTTTGATATTCAAAATCATCAATTATAAGAAGAAGTTCGCCTTGTATTACGACCCCTCCCTCTTTAAAATTTTCTCCAACCTCAGTTACTTGCCCACCAACAGAGGCTCTTAGATCACTCCTTCTGGCAGAAGTAATTTCTCCAAATAATTTCAAGTGTGGCGTGATGTTTTTATACTCTGCTATTGCCGCTTCAATGGGCCAAACTTTTTCTGGAGCATCAATAATTTCAGGCTCTGTCTTTGTCGCCATTAAATAGAAAATAAATAACACCGTAAACCCGACGAGTATTAACGTTGGTATTGACCTTTTCAATACTTGGTTTAAAAAATTTTTTTTCTCAGAATTCATACGCACAATACCGCAAAGAACTCGAACCCAAGACCATCCTGGATTCAAATCTCCTGCGAGGTTTGATGCTAAAGAAATCCCCCTGAAAAGTCCTTAAACGTTACAAAAAGTTACATAGTACTTAGGGTTTCACAATCATGAATTTAGCGTTGCTTTCCGCAACGATGTACCGTGCTTTCTTGTGGGTAATCAAACCGTGCATCACAGCAACTTGCCCCTTCCTTTTGATCAGTCTGCCCTCAAGTAGTACTGTTTCATTGATGGGCAACGGTCTGCGATATCTTAATTCGCATTTTGCTGTCTGTGCGATCTCGTTTTTTAAAAATAACCAGTTGGCCATTACATCATCTAGTAGACTAAAAATGATCCCTCCGTGAGTGATGTTGTTGTAGCCCACGTGATTTTCTCCAGGCTTAAATTCTCCTCGACAAGCATCACCATCAATACGAAATTTAATCTTTAATCCAATTGGGTTGCTGGGACCGCAAACGAAACAATTATTATTCTCAAAATCTATAGTGGTTTCGTTCATAAAAAATTAATCCAATAAATTAAATTTTGTGCCGTTGGAATCAGAAACAATTTTACCCGCTGTGGTTCCAGAAAAATGTGCTGCCAAAACAATAATGTCGCTGTCTGTCAAATCATCCACGAGTTTCATCCTAGTTTTATTGGCTTGTTCCTTGTCTTCACAAAACATTGTTGTCCAATGAGGATAACAAACTTGTATTGGGTTATGCAGGACATCGCCGGTCAAAATGCCATGTGCATTATGCGCTCTAAGCTCAATACAATAATGTCCTGGGCTATGTCCTGGTGTTGGTAAAATAGTGATGCCTTTGCCTAAATCAAAATCACTATCGATGATAATGGATTGACCTGATTGGATAATAGGAAGAACACTGTCTTCATAGGCCAGACGGAGGTATTCATCAAACGGATTGCCCGTTTGTTCTAACATACCATCAAGCTCGGTTTGGGAAAAAAGATATTGTGCATTCGGAAAGGTTGGAACCCAATGCCCGTTTTGTAGTTTCGTATTCCACCCAACGTGATCTGCATGCATGTGTGTACACATCACATAATCCACCTCTTTTGGATCGACTCCGCTTTGTATTAAATTATCAAGATAGGGGCTGTTTCGATTGTTCCACTGCGATAAAACTCCCTTATTAGCCTTGAAGAGAGGACCAGAACCTATTCGATTTTTATCATTACCAATACATGTATCGACAACGGCTGTGAACTCTGGGGTTTTAACAACGTAAGAATGGGTGCTAATGATGATGCTCTCACTATCAAAATCATAAAAAGGACTAATCCAATCAAGGTGTTGATGAAAGTGATCAAGATGAACGCCTGGAAAGGCTGTGGCTGCTTTAAATTTTTCAGTTCCATCCAGTATTTTTGTTACTGAAATATCGCCAAAGTTCTGTGTTCTCATAGTTAATAAGTTTGAAGATTAAAAACAGACTCAATCTGAGTTGAGTAGGTATCTATGGTTTGAATCTATAATTAAAAAATCTGTCAAAAAAAGATTTTCTTCTTTTATAAGCCAGGTAAAAAATAAGTGCTGCAAAAAGTGCGATAAAGCCGTCAACGCCAGCAGAATCAATTAGAATCATGGTGTTTTCTCTGACCGGTTGAAGCCACCAGACATAAAATTTCATTGCATCTTCAGCAGATAGTTGTGCCCCTTCCTTAACAGCTGTGGCAGCCTTTGCTGCCGCTTGTGCTCTTACTGCGTTTGTTCCTGCTTCCGCAACTGCTTTTGTGGCAATGTCTTTGGCTGTGGCCAATTGTGCTGCGGCTTCTACCGCAACTTTTGCTTTGCTTGCCAATGTTGTTGCGAGCTCTGTGGCTGCAGACAGCTCTGATGTTTCAGTAACCGCTCTTACTGCTGCCAATTCCGCTGCTGCTGCTATTGCTGCATTGACAGCGGCTGAGGCTTGTCCTGCAGTATTTTCTGCAGCTGCAGTTAATAGACCTATTATCTCATCTTCAGCTTCAGATGCTGTTTCTGCGACTGCTGCTCTGGCTATGGCATCTGCCAATTCTGCTGCGGCCCTCTCTGCACTGGCTGTGACTGCGGTTACGGCATCTGCCAATTCTGTGGCAATAGCTGTGGCTGCGGTTACGGCATCTGCCAATTCTGCTGCAGTGACTGTGCTAACTGTAATTGCTGCTGCTTCTGCTGCGGCAGCGGCTGAGGCTGCTTCTTCTGCGGCAATTGTTGCTGCGTCTGCTTCAGCAGTGACATCTTCTGCGACTTGTTTTGCTATTGCTAAATCTGCTACTGCAGTTGTTGCTGTATTCTTTGCTGCTGCAGCCGCAGCTACTGCTTTGTCAGCAGTCTCTACACTTGATGTAGGGTAATCAGATGTGAGAAAAGCCAGTACAACTAAAGCAGAGGCAATTACGATAGCAATATCAGTTGCTTTAGTTAGTTGCCTGAGGAAATTTTTCAACATGTTCTAAGAATAGTTTAGGATCTATGAAAAATAAAGAAATAAAAAAAAGGGCCCTTTTGCAAGAGCCCTTTTTTGCTTTTATTAAATTTAAAAAACTTAAAAAAGCTTTATTTATCTCAATTACATACCGCCTCGGCCGTACATTCCTGAGAGAATTGCGAGAACAATGATACCAACAACGCCAGCATCACCCAAAGCATTGATCAAGTCGACCAAGTTGCCAAGGACAGCGCCTACGAAGGGTACATCCATACCAAATACTACGCCTGCTGCAACACCAAGTGCTACAAGTGCAACTGTAATATCAGTTAATTCTCCGATCCAACCTTTGATTCTATTCATGATAAAATCCTCCCCTTAATTAAGGTTTAAACGTTCGTCCCCTTTAGTACAAAGAGGACTCATTGATCTAACCAAAAGCCCACACTTGAGTCAAAAAAACATGTACTATTTGTTTTAAAACAACAATATTCATTATTCCTCTATGTAATTGTTTTCATAAAGTTATTTCTGCCTTTGGGAATATTTCATACAATAGAAAAACATTAGGTTTTCTTTCAAGATCATTGATTTCATTAAGCTTTAGGGGTTTTTTATTAAAACGCCTAAAAATTTGAAAGAAATCATAAAAAAGTGCGCTTTTTAGACTGATTCTAATTTATTTTATTTACTATAACTGGGCTTTCAAGTGGTGGCCAGAGGTGGAATTGAACCACCGACACGCGGATTTTCAGTCCGCTGCTCTACCAACTGAGCTATCTGGCCACAGGGATAACTATTTTATAGAATTCGTAAAAGAAAACCTAAAAAAAACTTGTACTAATCTGGGGGGACATAGCCCATGGGTTTTTGAGAGCCCCCACCAAAGAAAAACTTTATCATCTCTTCTTGCAAATACTTCCTGGATTCAGGGTTTACCATTGATAATCTATTTTCATTAAGCAGCATGGTTTGATGCTCTAGCCACATTTGCCAAGCCTGTTTTGAAACTGAATTATAAATCTTTTCTCCGATTTCACCAGGATATGGAGGTCGCTCCAACCCCTCTAGTTCCTTCTGGAAATGTTCACAAAATACCAGTCTAGTCATTGTTTTAGTAAAGCCGATTAACCAACCCTTTGACTGGAGCTGATAACCCTAAGGAGCCCAACTGATTCAGGCTAAATGATTGCGTTTTTGGTGTATGTGCTGTGTTCATAAATTGCCCATCCATCCTAATTTGAATCGGGTGTATATACAAATCATAATGACTGAAGGAATGCTTAAAAGGTTCCCATGGGTCAACCCATAGGATTTTATTAGTAAACTGCTGCTCACACCATGTTTTAGGGTCGTCTGCAAGTTGGATTTGTGGAAATGACCATAAACCACCCCATATCCCCTTGGGTTTTCTCTTCTCCAGAAACAATTTCTTTCCATCAAAAATAATCATGAGAAAGTATGTTGATTCTGTACGCTTCTTTTTTGCTAACTTTTTGCTGGGAATTTCATCTACCAATTGATTTAGATATGAATAACACTTGTTTACGATTGGACAATTGGAACAATTTGGATTTTTCGGCAAACATACCGTAGCACCTAAATCCATAATTCCCTGTGTGTATATTTCGAAATTATCAACGGGTAAAGACTTGGCAGACAAATCCCATAATTGTTTACTAACTTTGCTCTCACCAGACCAGCCTTTAACACCAAAAAATCGACTTAAAACTCTTTTTACATTCGCATCCAATATTGGTTTTGGTTCAATGCCACTCAGGGACAAAATAGCACCCGCTGTTGATTTTCCTATGCCCGGTAAAGTTAAAAGACTTTCATAATCGGATGGCAATTCACTATGATGTTGGTTAACTATGATGCGAGCAGATCGGTGAATGTTTCTTGCTCGGGCATAATAACCAAGTCCCGACCACAGTGACAGAACCTCGTCCAGTGATGACGATGCCAGTTCTGTAACTTCGGGAAATCGTTGTATAAACTGGATAAAATAAGACTCCACTGTGGCAACTTGGGTTTGTTGCAGCATGATTTCTGAAATCCAAGTTTTGTATTTTGATGGATTTATTTGCCAAGGAAGAGTTTTCCTTCCAGACTGATGCCACCAATCCACTACATTGGCGGCTAAGTATTTATAAGGGTCCTGAATCAAGTCAGATTTTTTGTACTATCCAGCGATTTTTGTGACGCCAATAAAGGCCACCACAAAGATCATGAAGTAAGTGGTATGCACCCACATCAAAGTGGTACGCATACCTGAACTGATAGATTCTTCTAGCTCTGGGCTAGATCCTTCTTCAGCAAGTCTTGCAAAAGCTTCACCCAGAGGGAAAAACGCGATCTCTATTCCTAGAATTGTGATATTGATCAAGCCATAAAGACCGACTTTTAAGGCAATTGAATTGGCTTCGAATGGCCCATTTCCTAGATAAGAAGAAATAGCCACTATGATCAGAGCCACGCCCAAAGAAGCTACAACAAATCTATTTATTTTTGACAATTGTTGCCCCCATGGTTTTTCTAAATTTGCTGCACCCCCGACATTAATAATTAACCACGCAACAACAAATACCCACATTGCAGCTAAAGTGATTAAGCTGGGGTCAATATATCCAAGCGACTTTGATAGATGGATGCCCAATGGTAGAGCCATTACCCACATTACCCTTGGTAAAAGCTCAATTACTAGGGCGATTTCCAACAATTGGAAACGTGCTGGAATAGACAGTGTTGTGTCCGTCGATTTCTTTGAACAAATCATAACCCCCATGTCTGTTCCCAGCCAAAAAACAAACATGCAAATATGCAGAAATTTCCAAATCTCATATTGATCCATCTTAGATCTCCTTTCTAACGGGTTCTTGTTTAGTTTGTTTGCACAGGAGGTTCAACAACCTCACCGTCCTCTTGCCAACAATATAGTTCTCCTATATACATGGCTAAAGTGGCTTGTGTTTCTTCCGAAGCATTGTCGGCCTCCAAGGCTTCTAGATTTCTTTGTGCTAACTCTATTGCTCTTGGAACTCGCCAGTCCCTAAAAGCTCTATTCTGCTCCATGTTGACTGAAACACGGGTTATATCCAAGTATTCATCAGTCACAGTAACATCCGCGCCAGACCATGAAAGTCTTATGTCAGACATCTTCCTCTCCTTAAATTAAGCTATCTATGATTATCATTTAATGAAAATAATTTGACAACTCTTTATCAAGTATAAACTTTCATATATTCTTAATCAGGTATACAACCATAAGAGGTCAGTCACATGAGGCCCCATGTAGAAATCATTCAGCAAAGTGATTTATGTTGGCATCCTGCAGAAATGCATGGAGGAACCGGCAGAGTTATGCAACGAAACCTGTCCTATGATGAAGAAGATGGTTCTGCATCAACCAAACTCTACTTTGAAACTGCCTGGGACCGACCAGGCGGTTATCATGAAGCAGACACCGAATGGTTTGTCCTCGAAGGCCGGATAAAAATGGGTGAAACAATTTTTGGTCCCGGGATGTATTGGCGTGCCCCTGCAGGTCTCAGAGTACCAGCCATTTCGGTTGATGAAAAATCAGAGATTTTGTTGTTTCGAGAATACGGTGACTGGGGTTTTTCAGTCTCTGAGGCAGACAAAAGCGACTTTATACCAGAGGGCGGTAATACCGCATCTGAAGAGCCAGGTAAGCTTACGATGGTGGATTCTTCAAAGATGGAATGGATGGACAACATCTATGAAGGTGACACACAAAGATTCCTCCAACTTAAAATTCTCTATCACGACCCATCACCTGAAAGTGAAAATGAAAAAGGATTTATTACCATGCTTGGCTGGGCACCGCCGGGGTGGTCAGATGATAGATTGATCCACCATCCAGTGTTTGAAGAGGCATACACCTTAACTGGACATATGGATTACAATTTTGGCCGCTTTGTTCCGGGTGCTTATTTCTTCAGGCCTGCTAGAGTTAAACACGGCCACTTTGTTACAGGCGAAGAAATGGGATGTTCTTGGATCTTTAGGCTCGATGGTTCGCTAATCAATTGGGTGACACTTAATGCAGAAGTCGTAATCAAGGGTGATCCGATCAATTATGACCCCAAAACCCAGGGTCCTGTAATAGCAGGCATTCCTGTCAGATCAAGATCCACTAGTCCCTGGGATCTGGATGGGCAATAATTATTATTGCCAGCCTTTGCTGATCAAACAATTTCTAAATACTATTCTTTAAAGCAACATGAAAGGCATTATTGATATCGTAGTAAATTTGTTTACCCCACAAGAAGTGGAAAAAAAACAAACCGGTTTGGATGAGGATTTTAAGGAACAAGTTCGGATGCCAAAAGAGATGCGTGGTGGTGTAACAATAGATCAATACCTTGATAAAATGGATCTTGCTGGCATCGAGCGATCGCTATTAATTGCCGTTAGGGCAGGTGATATCAGAGTCCCGGAATCCTTTGAGATTCCTTATTCAAGGGTTTATGAAATTTGCCAAGAACATCCAGAGCGTTTTTCAGGTTTGGCTGGTATCGATCCTTTTAGGGGGATGGCTGGACTCAAAGATTTAGAAGAAGCTGTAAATGACATGGGCTTTGTGGGTGCTCATTTATACCCTCACTGGTGTGAACTGCCCCCTGATCACGCAAAATATTACCCTTATTATGCTAAATGTTGTGAGCTTGATATCCCAATTATGATGCAAGTTGGACACAATTTAATTTACTCAAGAAACAGACGACTCCCCAGTGTTGGCAAGCCTATTTATCTCGACCAGGTTGCAATTGATTTCCCAGAATTAAAACTGATCGGTATCCACATTGGGATTCCCTGGACTGAAGAAATGATTTCAATGTGTTGGAAACATGAAAATGTATTTACAGCTGGCGATGCCTACGCACCAAAATACTGGCCAGAAGCATTTGTTCATTACGCTAATTCCTATGGCAGAAACAAAGTCATGTTTGGAACCGATTGGCCAGTCATCGACCCAATCAGAGCCGTCAAGGAAGTAGAAGATCTTGGTTTTCGTGAAGAAGCAAAAAAATTAATTATGCGAGACAATGCCCTCAAGGTATTTAATTTAAGTTAAGAATTTTTCATCTATAAAAGGCAATATAATGCTACCCCCAACCTTTCAACATTTATCAATTGCTGGGGGCGTTCGTGCAGCAATGTCTCGAAATCCAAGCAAACAAGCATTAAAACACGGCAAAAATAAACGATCATACAAACAATTAACCAATCGCATGGATCGGATTAGCAACGGACTTATCCATGATCTAAAGCTAACCTCTAAAGATCATGCCGCCATAGTTTCAAGTAATTCCATTGAGTACATGGAAATTATTTTGGGTGCCTCGCAAGTAGGTATAGCCATGGCAACGATTAACCCAAAGCTGTCCCCGATCGAAATCCAATTAATCTGCAACGATGTTGAAGCCAAAGTGTTGTTTGTGGACGAGTCTTCAGCAGAACTATTAAGGGACGTTCATTTCGAAACCATTACTACAGTAATTACAATAAATAACGAACTGGAAGAATGGATTAATCAATCCAAGCCCATCAGCAACCTTCCTGTTATCCAGGAATGGGATACCTTCACTATACCCTACACTTCTGGCACCACGGGTAAACCCAAAGGTGTCTTGGTGCCTTATCGCTCCAGAATTCTGCAACTGTTTGGCATGGCAGTTGAGTATGGATGTTATTCTCCTGATGATCGATTTCTAGCAATTGCCCCGATGTGCCACGGTGCTGGCATGATTTTTGCTCTGGCGCCTATTTTTTTTGGCGGGTACGCAGAAATTATGGATCAATTTGACCCAGAAGAAATTGTCACTGCCCTCAAAAAAGAACATATTACTGGGTTTTTTGGTGTGCCAACCCACTTTCATGGCATTCTTAGCTTAGAGAATGCAATATTGGAAAAAAACAAGCCCGCCTCTCTAGAAACAATCATTTCCAACGCAGCAGCATTACCTCAGGCAATCAAAGAAGAAATTGTGAAGGTCTTTGGCGATGATGTTCTCCATGAGACCTATGGATCCACAGAAGGTGGGATCATTTCTAACCTAAGGCCAGCCGATCAATTAAGAAAACTTCAATGTGTTGGTCAACCCTTCCCGTGCACCTACATTAAGGTTATCAATGAATCTGGAGATGAATGTAATCCAAATGAAGTGGGTGAGATATTTTCGTCAAGCCCTTACCTGTTTAATGGTTATTGGAAAAGACCCAAGGAAACTGAGGAAGCACTTGACCAAGGCTGGCTTACTGTTGGTGATTTAGCTAAAAGAGATGATGAAGGCTATCTTTATATTGTTGACCGCAAAAAAGACATGGTGATCTCCGGAGGCATTAACATCTACCCCAGGGAGATAGAGGAAGTGTTATTTCAACATCCTGATGTAATCGATGCTGCAGTGATTGGTATTCCAGATGAAAAATGGGGTGAAGCGTTGAAGGCTTTTCTGGTCACCAAAGACAATGTTGAATTAAACACAGATGCTCTCAAACAATTTTGCGAAGGCAAAATTGCAAAAATTAAAATGCCTCGAACAGTAAGCCTCATTGATGCAATCCCGAGAAATGCAGGTGGCAAAGTTCTTAAAACGACCCTGAGAAAAATTAACTGATGACAGAAAAAACAATAGTTGTAGATTATTATTTTGACTATTGTTGCCCTTGGACCTACTTGAGTTTTAAACGACTCATCCAGACCACGACAAGAACTGCTTCTGCAATCAATTGGAAACCCGTACTGCTTGCAGATATTGAACAAGAGCTTGGCTCAAATATTGATCCTAAAATTCCTCATCCTTCCAAGATAAAGTATGAAAAAAAAGACCTGCAAGATTGGGCCAATTATTGTGGTCTTAAAATAACGCCCAGAAATAATAATGACCCTAAAAATGTATCTAAAAAAGCTTTGTGTGGTGCATTTTGTGCCATTGAAGCAAATAAAATTGCTGATTACAGCGGGTTGGTTTTTGATGCATATTTCGGTGGACTCAAGGATATTTCTAACAACGAAGTTCTGACAGAAATTGCAACAAAGCTTGAATTGGATCCAACCGATTATGAATCTGCAATTAATTCAACGGTGAATCTGAAACGACTTAAAAACAATGCAACTGATCTGATTGAAAGAGGAGGATTTGGATCCCCAACTATGTTTGTTGAACACGATATGTACTACGGAAACGACAGAATACCCCTTGTAGAATTTTCCATTGGCAGAGCGAGCGGCAAAATTTTAGTCCTGCCCGGTCAGCATGATACATAACTGAATTAATATGATAGATTATTAGGGATGTATGATTCTGCGAAAACAACACGAAGAAAATTTTTACTCGGCAGTGCATCCGCAATTGGCCTCTCTCTGAACTACTCAAAACCTGCTATTGCCAATCTTAGCGATACCAAACCCTATCGATCGTGGGAAGATTTGGCGAGAAAAAAATGGACCTGGGATAGCATTACCCATTCTACACACGGTACCAATTGCACAGGCCAATGTGCCTTCAATGTGTATGTTAAAAATGGTGTGGTCTGGCGAGAAGAACAGCAAGGCGAATACGGTGCCTCAAGTGATGCTCCAGATTACGGTCCTAGAGGCTGTCAGAAAGGATTGCGTCACTCCAAGTACATGTATGGCAAACAAAGAATTCTATACCCTTTAAAACGAGTGGGTGAAAGAGGCCAAGGCCAATGGGAAAGGATTTCTTGGGATCAAGCCATGTTGGAGGTTGCTGACAAATTTTTGGATTACAACGTTGCATACGGACCGGAATCTGTGACCTGTGGATTGGGCACCCAAATGGTTATGAAACGGGCATCTTATGCCAGCCTTCTCCGCTTTGCTAATATCAGCGGGGTTCAGATGCCAGAAGCATTTGCGGGTGTGGGAGATCTTTTTTCTGGCGCCCATATAACTTTTGGTCATGTCACTTTAGGCAATACAATGGCGGAGATCTACAAATCGAAGTGTTGTTTAATTTGGTTTTGCAACCCGGCGGTCACCCGGATACCAGATGCTCATTTTTTCTGGGAAGCAAAATATAATGGCACTGAAGTCATTTCAATTTCCCCTGATTTTAATGCAAGCGCGATGCATGCGAGCAAATGGCTGAACCCGAAACCTGGCAGTGATATAGCATTGGCGATGGCGATGGTGCACACCATTTTAGAAGACAGGAGCTTTGATGCCGAATACATCAAGGAACAATCTGATTTACCTTTTCTCGTGAGAACGGATAATCTCAAATATCTCAGGGAGACTGATTTTGCCATCCCCGAGGCAAGAGATAATCTGTTTTACCTCTGGGATGAGGCCACCAACGCTCTTGTGGAAGCCCCAGGTACAGGAACACCACCGGCTCCTCCTGGAACTCCTGAACACCTGATTCAACTGCCATCCATTGAGCTGGCTGGTATTGATCCTGCGATTGAGGGAGAGTGGACTGTTGAAACAAAAGATGGGCCTGTAAAGGTTACAACGATCTTTGAATTGACTAAAAAACGCGCGGCACAGCATACCCCTGAAATGGCTCAAGAGATAACCGGTATTCACGCGGATATCATTCGTCAAGTAGCGAGAAAATTTGCAAGCGCAAAACCCAGTATGATTTATGCAGGTTATCGAGCTTCAAAATATCTGCACGGTGATCTATTGCAAAGAGCCTTGTTTTTACTTCTTTGCATCACTGGTAATACAGGAAAAGAGGGTGGTGGACTAACAATCACCAACCTTGCCAAAGATGATGCCGTATTTCCATTTGCCTTATCAAATCCAGCTGCTGCTTTCAGAGTCGCAACGCTTTCACGCTGGGATTATGTGCATGCCGATATGAAAGAACTCAATGAAGATGCTTTTGGAAAAGAACTGGCAGATGAAATGGATAAATACTTCCAAGAATCAGTGGAAAAGGGCTGGTTTCCTGATTATTCCAAAGTACCGTGGAAAATGGGCATGTTCTCAGGAACCAATGCAGCAGCCTGGCGTTCATCGGGAAAAAGATGGCGGGAAACCGCTTTCGGTAAGTTGGAAACCATTGTCAGCTTTGCAACAGATATGGGAACAACTTCCATGTATTCTGATTACGTTCTCCCAATTGCCCATCACTATGAGCGGCATGATTTTCACTTGGAGCCCAGAACACCCTATATGCAAGTCATTGATAAAGCAGTAGAGCCATTGGGGGAATCTGTTGACGACTGGACGGCTTACAAAAGATTGGCTGAAGCCATTAGCCAAAGAGCAATAGAACGTGATGTACAGCCTATAGATGACAATGTCATTGGTGTACCCATTACAAGAGACTACAAGAACTTCCTCGACGACTACACCAGCAAGGGATCAATCAAATCAGTAAAGGATGTGATCCAATTCTTGTTGGATAATTCCAGTGGAATTCAAAGTGTGTCATACGACGAGTTAGCAGAAAAAGGTTTTCTCAGAAACAAGGGATCAGAAACAACTGTGCACAGTAAAGAATCGCCCTATTATTCCGATATTTGGGAAAGCGTTCATGAAAAAAGAGGTTACAAGACACTAACCCATAGACAACAGTTTTATATCGATCATGAATGGTTCTTTGAATTTGATGAAGTCTTGCCTAAACACAAAGATGCATTGGTAAATGAAGGCTATCCCATGAAAATGATCATGGGACATGCAAGGCATGGAATCCATAGTATGTGGCGAGATGACAGCTTTCTGTTGAGTCTGCAAAGGGGCGAACCTGATATTTACGTCAACCCCAAAGATGCTGAAAAGAAAGGGGTTGTTGATGGGGATTTGATTCAAATATTTAACAAGACAGGTTCGTTTATTTGCCAAGCCCACCTAACCTCTGGTGTG
>Ga0208881_1000046_pt1 | contig 37543 bp, 38 predicted proteins | sample Knorr_S23_td_AAI_FD_185610 | JGI IMG/M metagenome (GOLD analysis project Ga0208881, IMG submission 185610) | Marine microbial communities from Southern Atlantic Ocean transect - Knorr_S23_td_AAIW_ad_876m_LV_B (SPAdes) (version 2) | ecosystem: Environmental > Aquatic > Marine > Oceanic | place... | reverse complement strand
CGCCTCCCCGACGTGGCAGTGTCGATCAGCTCAGAGGTCTCGCCCCAGATGCGGGAGTTCGAACGGTTCAACACGGTGTGCGCCAACGCCTATGTGCAACCCCTCATGGCCTCCTACCTCCGGGAGCTCGACGGGCAACTGCAGGCTTTGGGTGCCCGCTGCCCCGTCTATCTGATCCACTCCGGCGGCGGGCTCATGAGCGTGGACAGCGCCGTGCGGTTCCCGGTGCGTCTCATCGAGTCCGGTCCGGCCGGGGGCGCCATCTTTGCCGCCGGTATAGCAGCCCGTCACGGCCTGGACTCCGTGCTCTCCTACGACATGGGCGGTACGACGGCCAAGATCTGCCTCATCGAGGACCACGCCCCGAGCACAGCCAAGACCTTCGAGGTGGCCCGCACCCACAGGTTCACCAAGGGCAGCGGAATGCCCATCTCCATCCCGGTGATAGAGATGATCGAGATCGGAGCGGGTGGAGGCTCCATAGCCGGGGTCGACGTGCTCGGGCAGATCCGCGTCGGGCCGCTCAGCGCCGGATCCGAACCCGGGCCCGCCTCCTACGGGCTGGGTGGCATCCGACCCACCGTGACCGACGCCGACCTGGTCCTGGGTCGCCTGTCGGCAGACACGTTCGGAGCACCGGGGATCGACCTGTCCGACGACGCTGCACGTGGCGCCCTGGATTCCGACGTGGCCGACCTCCTGGGCCTCAACACCGACGAGGCGGCAGCCGGCGTGGCCGAGGTGGTCGACGAGAACATGGCCAACGCGGCCCGGGTCCACGCGGTGGAGAACGGCAAGGACGTGGCGAGGTACACGATGATCGCCTTCGGCGGTGGTGCCCCGCTCCACGCCGGACGGCTGTGTGACAAGTTGGCCGTGGACGAGTTGCTGGTCCCGCCGGGAGCCAGCGTGGGCTCGGCCATCGGATTCCTGCGGGCCCCGTTCGCCTATGAGGCCCTACGCAGCCACCACGCCATGACCGCCGAGTTCGACCACCGGTCCGCCAACAGAATGCTGGCCGAGTTGGCCGAGGAGGCCACCAACTTCGTCACCGGAGCCCTGGCCGCCAGCGACGACGCTGGAGACCCTCCGGTCCTGGAGACAGAACGATGGGCGTTCATGCGTTATGCCGGCCAGGGCTGGGAGATTCCGGTCCGCCTCGACGCGGCCCCGTTCGACCACCTGGGCGGAGAGTTTCTGGCTAACCAGTTCGAGAAGGCCTACGAGGAGTTCTTCGGTCGGGCCATCGCAGGGCTGGCCATAGAGGCCATCGGCTGGTCGGTACGGGTAGCCACCCGGCAGCGCCCCGTCGAGCGGGTGACACGGATCAAGGCGGCCCGCGAGGTGGCGGTCGAGCGCACCCGAGCCATCCACGACACCGGAACCGACGCCGTCGTGGAGGCGGCGGTGGTGGAACGCGACGCCCTGTCGCCCGGCGACCGGGTGACCGGGCCGGCGGTCATCGTCGAATCCCAGACCACCACCTGGGTGTCCTCGAGCCGCCAGGCCGTCCTCCAGGCCGACGGTTGCCTGCTGCTCACCCGACGGGAGGGCACCCAATGAACGAGCTGCGCCACCAGGTCATGTGGAACCGCCTCATCTCCATCGTGGAGGAGCAGGCCCTGGCCCTCGTGCGCACCGCTTTCTCCACCAGCGTGCGAGAAGCCGGCGACCTCTCGGCCGGCGTCTACGACACCGAGGGCCGGATGATCGCCCAGGCGGTAACCGGCACCCCGGGCCACGTCAACACCATGGCGGCGGCCGTCGTCAACTTCATCGACGACATCGGCCCCCACCGCATCTACGAGGGCGACTCCTACATCACGAACGACCCGTGGAAGGGCACAGGGCACCTCCACGACTTCACCGTAGTCAACCCGGTATTCCGCAACGGCTCCCTGATCGCCTTCTTCGCCTGCACGGCCCACGTGGTCGACGTGGGGGGTCGCGGCTACGGGCCGGACGCCACCGAGGTGTACGAGGAGGGCCTGTTCGTCCCCATCATGAAGTTCGCCGAGCGGGGCGTCGTCAACGAGGACCTGCTGAACATCGTGCGCCACAACGTGCGGGAGGCCGGACAGGTGGTGGGCGACCTGTACTCGCTGTCGGGCTGCAACGACACCGGCGCCCGACGCCTGCACGCCATGCTCGACGAGTTCGACCTGGCCGACCTGGCCGACCTGGCCGCCTTCATATTCGACCGGACGGCGGCCGCCACCCGGGAATGCCTCCGGACACTACCGGCGGGAACCTACGCCAACGACATGCGGGTGGACGGGTACAACGACTCGGTCGACCTGGTGGTCACCATGACCGTCACCGCCGACGGTGCCCACGCCGACTTCGCCGGCACATCGCCGACCTGCTCCCACGGCGTGAACGTGCCGCTGACCTACGCCCACGCCTACTTCTCCTATGCCATGCTCGTAGCCCTAGCTCCCGAAATGCCGTCCAACCACGCCTCGCTGGCCGCCTTCACAGTCAGCGCCCCGGAGGGCTGCATCCTCAACGCAAAGCACCCGGAGCCGGTGGCCGTGCGCCACGTCATCGGCCACTTCGTGACCGACCTGTGCCTGGGTGCCATCGCCGACACGCTGCCCGACGTGGTACCAGCAGAGGGGGCCGGAGCCCTGTGGAACTTCCAGGTCAGCGCCCGTGCCACCGACCCGGCTTCGGGGCTGCCGCCCCGGGAGATCCTCATGTTCAACAGCGGTGGCACCGGGGCCCGACCCTCGCTGGACGGCCTCAACGCCACGGCATTCCCCAGTGGCGTTCGCACCATGCCGGCCGAGGCCACCGAGCAGGCCGGACCAATCGTCGTGTGGCGCAAGGAACTGCGCCCCGACTCCGGCGGGCCGGGTCGCCAGCGGGGTGGGCTGGGCCAGGTCATCGAGCTGGGCCCGACCGAGGGTTACGAGTTTGCCTTCTCCTGCATGTTCGACCGGGTCGAGAACCCTGCCCGGGGTCGCCACGGAGGCGGTGACGGGGCTCCGGGACGGGTGTACCTCGACGACGGCACCCCGTTCGACGCCAAGGGGAAGCAGGCGGTCCCCGAGGGCCGCACCCTCATACTGGAGCTGCCGGGCGGCGGCGGCTTCGGCGACCCGGACGAGCGGGACCCCGAGGCCGTGATCCGCGACCACCGGCAGGGCTACGTGCAGTGAGCGGCCCCGCCCGCACCTTCTATGACACCGTCATCGTCGGCGGAGCGGTGATGGGCAGCTCGCTGGCCTACTGGCTGTCCGAGGACCCCGGCCACGACGGCACGGTCCTGGTGGTCGAGCCGGACCCCACCTACCAGAAGTCGTCGACCACGCTGTCCGAGGCCAGCATCCGCCACCAGTTCTCCGAGCCGGTCAACATCCGCCTGTCGATGTTCGCCACGGAGTTCCTTGCCGACTTCCACGACCGCGTCCAGGTCGAGGGCGAATCACCGGACCTGGGGTTCCGGGACACCGGCTACCTGTTCCTGGCCAGCGACGACGGCATGGGGGTGCTGCGGGAAAACCACGAGGTCCAGCGCTCATGCGGCGCCGAGGTGGCACTGTTGAACCCCGACGAGTTGGCCGATCGGTTTCCGTACCTGTACGTCGACGACCTGGCGGGGGGAAGCCTGGGCCTGCGGCACGAGGGCACCCTGGACGCCTACTCGCTGATGCGGGGCTTCCAGCAGCGGGCCCGCCACAACGGCGTCGAGTACCTGACCGACCGGGTGGTCGACCTGAAGCTCGTCGGGGCCGACGGCGACGAGCGGCGGGTCAGCCACGTGGATCTGGCGTCCGGCGGGGTGGTGGCCTGTGGTCGGGTCGTGAACTGTGCCGGGCCACGGGGCCGGTGGATAGCGGAGATGGCCGGGCTGATGCTTCCCGTGGAACCCCGCATCCGTGCCGCCTTCGTCTTTGGCTGCCGGGAGGCTCTCGACGGCCCGACCCTCCCATTGACGATCGACACTACGGGTGTCCACGTCAGGACCGAGCCGCCTCACTACGTGGCCGGTGCACCCCCTGTCGACGACGTCGCTGTGGACCCTGACGACTTCGCGGTGCGCCACGACCAGTGGGAGGAGGTCATCTGGCCGGCGCTGGTGCACCGGATACCGGCATTCGAACGGATCGGCGTGACCCACTCGTGGGCCGGCCACTACGCCTACAACACGCTGGACCACAACGCCGTGGTCGGCCCAGCAGAGGCGGTGCCCAACTTCTACTTCTGCAACGGCTTCAGCGGCCACGGCCTGCAGCAGAGCGCCGGTGTGGGTCGGGGTCTCAGTGAGCTCATCACCTACGGCGAGTACCGCACCCTGGACCTGACCGAGCTGGGCCACGGCCGCATCGTGCGCGGCGAGCCGTTCCTAGAGAAGGCCATCATCTGAAGGACTGCGCCTGCATCGGAGTCCGGTGGTGGAGGCCCAGCGGTTCCGGCTATTCCCCGGACGGGCCCGTGTGACCTGTACTTCTACCGCCCCGGTGTCCCCTACTGTCCGGTGGGCATGTCCACCCTCCCCTCCGCCCGCGCCCTCGTCATCGGGGGTACCGGCCCCACCGGGCCGGCCATCGTGCACGGGCTGGAACACCGTGGGCTCACCGTCACGCTCTTCCACACCGGACGCCACGAGGTCGAAGAGGTGGCCCATGTCGAGCACCTCCACGGGAATCCGTTCTCAGCCGAAGCCGTGGACGAGACCTTGTCCGGTCGCTCGTTCGACGTCGTGGTGGCCTGCTACGGCCGCCTCAGAGCCATCGCCGAGGTGCTGTCCGGACGCTGTGACCGGTTCGTGAGCGTGGGCGGCACGCCCGCCTACCGGGGATACTTCGACCCGACCCGCTTCGATCCCCCGGGCCTGCCAATCCCGACCGCCGAGGACGCCCCACGATCCACCGAGGACGACGACGGCAAGAGCTACAGGGTGGCCCGCACCGAGGACCTCCTGTTCGGACACCAGCCCTCGGCCACCCACCTGCGCTACCCGTTCGTCTACGGCCCCCGCCAGATCGCACCGCTGGACTGGTGCATCGTGCGACGGGTCCTCGACCATCGGCCGGCCATCATCGTGCCCGACGGCGGCCTGGCCGCCGAAACCCGGTCGTTCAGCGAGAACGCAGCCCACACGGTCCTGCTGGCCGTGGACCAGCCGGCAGCCGGTGGCCGGGTGTTCAACGTGGGTGACGAGGAGGCTCTCACGGTGGCCCAGAGGGTGGGCCTGATCTGCGCCGAGTTGGGCCATGAGATGGAGATCGTGGGGATGCCCACCGACCTGGCCCTCCCGGCCCGACCGCTCATGATGCAGGCCGAACCGGGCCACCGCATCCTCGACCTGTCGGCCACCCGGGACGTGCTCGGCTACCGCGACCTTGTGCCGGCCCGTCAGGCGACGGGGCTGGCTGCCCGGTGGCTGGCCGACAACCCGCTGGAGCCTGGCGGTTTGGCCGAGCAGGTGCTGGAGGACCCGTTCGACTACGAGCGGGAGGACCGGCTGCTGGACTGGTGGCGGTCGGCGACCTGCGACCCCCCGGACCTCGACTACCCGGTCGAGCCCGGCTTCGGCATCTACTACAGCGGGCCGGGAACCAGCCGTCGACGTACCGACGAGCGCATCTGACGCGGTAGGCCTCCGGTCGGGAGTGGAGGCACCACTGGCCGCCCGCTCCGTCGGGCACACCGGGCGCAGCAGCGCGACGATGGGGTGGTGGACCAGGATCCTGGAGCGGACCGACATGCCGGCGCCCGGCGGCGCATGGTGGAGGTGGACCTGGCCGGACGTGACATCGTCGACCCCCGGGTACTCACCGCCATGCAGCGGGTCCCACGGCACCTCTTCGTGGACGACGCCCAGGTCGGGCAGGCGTACGAGGATCGGGCGCTTCCAATCGGCCGGGGCCAGACGATCTCCCAGCCCTACATCGTCGCCTTCACCGCACAGGCGCTCGCCGTGGCCCCCGGGGACCGGATCCTCGAGGTGGGCACGGGTTCTGGCTATGCCGCGGCGGTGCTGGCCGAAATGGGTGCTGCCGTCGTCACCGTGGAGCGTGACCCGGATCTGGCCTCCACGGCCCGGAGTCGCCTGGACGCCCTGGGGTACGGCCAGGTCGAGGTGGTCCGGGGCGACGGGAGCACGGGCCGTCCGGAAAGGGCTCCCTTCGACGCGATCACCGTCGCGGCGGCTGCGCCGTCCGTCCCGGAGCCGCTGGTCACCCAGTTGCGGGTCGGCGGCCGGCTGGTGGTCCCGGTCGGCGACAGTCGATCAGGCCAGAACCTGTTCCGGGTCGTCCGCACCGGAGAAGGCACCGAGGTCGAAGACCTGCTCCCGGTGACATTCGTCCCGCTCGTCGGCCGGGCCGGCTGGCCCGATCCTCAGACCGGCCCCAGGCGGGGTGCCCTGCGGCGGAACCACCCCCGGTAGGCGACGGCGACCAGGATCGCCACCGCCACGCGCAGGACTGTCGTGAATTCCTCCGGGTAGACGACGCCCTCCAGGTAGCGGTCGATGAACCCGAACCCTCCTGCCTCGCTCCGCAACCGACGCTCGATGCCGGTGAGCGGACACGGGAAGCCGACGAAGACGATTCCCACAGCCCAGCCGACTGCGACCACGTGCGGGTAGATGGCTCGTGGCCAACGCCAGGCTAGGAAGCCGCCGACCACCAGGTAGACGAGGTAGCCGAAGTGGATGCCCATCACGGCGTCGGCGAGCAGTCGGTGCAGCATGTGCGACCTCGCTGTTCGAACGTGTTGTCCGACGGTAACGCCCGTGGGACCTCGGGTGAGGCTGCGGAACCGCTTCGGGAGGACATCGGCGCCACGGTCAGACACCCCTGGCCGAGTAGCTCTGGGCGGTGCCGAACCATGTGGTGTGGATTGATCGCCTCAGCCAAGGCCCAGGCCAGCTCCTCGGTCGGAGCGCGAGTGGTAGGGCATCGGCTGTCTGGGGTTGGAGCGGTGGATCATGGTCACCGGTGTATGACAGAGTCCTCGGACTGCCCCAGACAGCCGGGGTGGCATGGCCAGGAACCGAGGAGGATGACATGCCTCACTACATGATTCGAGGTAGCTACACGGCAGAGGGCGCCAAGGGCCTACTGGCCGAGGGAGGGTCATCCCGCATCGCCCAGGCGACCGCACTGCTGGAATCTGTCGGTGGGACCGTCGAGTGTCTCTACTTCGCCTACGGCGCCGACGACATCGTTGGGATTTGCGAGGTGCCTGATGCTGCATCAGCGGCAGCGGTAAGCCTCACCGTCTCCTCGACTGGGATGGTCAACGTCTGTCTCACGCCACTGATCACACCTGAGGAACTTGACGCTGCCGCCGGAATCGCGGCAGGTGTTGCCTACCGTCCACCAGGAGGCTGATCCAAGCGGTCCTCGTGGCGGTGGCCACTGCTGGCTACCCCTGAGCGACTACAGAGCGCTGGCCGAGTCAAGGTTGCAACGCTGACCGCCTCAGCCCTCGCCGAGGTAGGAGGCCCGCAACTCCGGGTTTGCCAGGAGGGCCTCGGCGCTGTCGTCCAGCACGACCCGGCCGGTCTGGAGCACCCAGCCCCTGTCGGCGATCGAAAGCGCCATGTTGGCGTTCTGCTCCACCATGAAGACGGACATGCCGTCGGCGTGGATCTGTCGGATCAGTTCGAAGTTCTGCTGCACCAGGGCCGGGGCGAGGCCCATGGACGGCTCGTCCATGAGGAGGACCCTGGGTCGCGACATGAGCGCCCGACCGATGGCCACCATCTGCTGCTCTCCACCCGAAAGGGTGCCGGCCTTCTGGGTGAGGCGCTCCTTGACACGGGGGAACAGGTCGTAGATCTTCTCCAGGTCCTCGGTGATGCCGTCCTTGTCGTTGCGCAGGTACGCGCCCAACTCGAGGTTCTCCCTGACGCTCAGCCGCTTGAACAGGCGCCGGTTCTCCGGGACCATCGTGACGCCGTTGATCACGCGGTATCTGGTGGGCTTGTCGTTGACCACCTCCCCGTCCAGAACCACCTCGCCGGACGTAGGCGTGACCATGCCCAGCAGGGTCTTGAGCGTCGTGGACTTTCCGCTGGCGTTGCCGCCCAGCAGGCAGACCAGTTCGCCCGGGTAGATGGCCAGATCAACGTCCTTGAGGATGTGCACCGCCCCGTAGTGGGTGTTGACCTGTCGGAGTTCCAGCAGGGCCGTGGCGCCGTCCTGTCCGCTCATGCCTTTGCCTCCACCGGGCGGCCCAGATAGGCCTCGATGACGTTCGGATCCGACGACACCTCGTCATAGGAGCCCTGGGCGATCGGCACGCCGTGGTCCAGCACGACGACCCGGTCCGAGACGTCCTTGACCACCTTCATGTCGTGTTCAATCACCACGATGGTGAAGCCCCACTCGGTGCGCAGGCGACCTATCAGCGCCGTCAACTCGGCCGTCTCGATGGGGTTCATACCGGCCACGGGCTCGTCCAGCAGCAGCAGCCTGGGCTGGGTGGCCATGGCCCGGGCGATCTCCAGGCGGCGCCGGTTGGCGTACGACAGGGCGAAGGCCGGCTGGTCCAGGCGGTACCCGATGAGCCGGTGCCCGAAGAAGCCGAGGACCTCCTCGGCCCGCTCCCGGATCTCCCGCTCCTCCTTCTTAAAGGCCTTCGTCTGGAGCAGCGCCCCGTAGATGAGCTCTCTGGTCCGGCAGTGCTGGGCCACCATGACGTTCTCGAGGACCGTCATGTTTGGGAACAGCCGCACGTTCTGGAAGGTCCTGGCGATGCCCAGCGAGGTGACGGTGCTGGGATCCAGACCCACGATGGAGTCGCCCTCGAACTCGATGTCTCCCTCGCTGGGGGCCACCAGCCCGGAGATGGCATTGAAGAACGTCGTCTTGCCGGCACCGTTGGGGCCGATGACGCTGACGATCTCACCCTCGTCGATGTCGAAGTTGAGGCCGGACAGGGCATCCAGGCCGCCGAAGGTGATCTTCAGGTCCTTGATCTCGAGAAGGCTCATTCCTCCTCCCCTCCCCCGTCGCCCACGTTGACCGCGTCCTCGTCCTCGTCATCGGCGTCCGACTTGTCGCCCTTCAACCAGGCGTCCTGAAGGAACTCCTCCTGGTGGAGCTCCCGGCTGCGACGGGCGCTGGGCACGAGGCCCTCCGGGCGCTTCAGCATCATGAAGACGAGCAGCATTCCGTAGATGAGCAGCTTGAAGTTCTGGAACTCCTGGAGCAGGCCCGGCTGCTTTGGCCCGCCCAACACGCCGATCAGGACGAACGAGCCGACCATCACTCCAGCGATGTTGCCCATGCCACCGACGATCACCACCACGAGGATGATGATCGAGATCAGGATCATGAAGCTTGTCGGGAAGACGGAGCCGACCTTGGCAGCCAGCACCGCCCCGCTGAAGGCAGCCAGCACTGCGCCCACCACGAAGGCCATCAGCTTGGCGCTCACCGTGTTGATGCCCATGGCCTCGGCCACCTGCTCGTCCTCCCGGATGGCCATCCAGGCCCGGCCCAGGCGGGAGGCCTGCAGGCGCCACGAGATGTAGATGGCGATGACGCAGAAGAACAGCACCAGGTAGAACACCGACCTTGGGTCGGTGCCCTTCACCGTGGCGAAGCCCAGGTCGACACCCGGGACGTTGGTGATTCCCTGGGCGCCACCGAAATAGGGGCCCAGCCAGTCCGACATGAACAGCAGGCGGATTATCTCACCGAATCCGAGGGTCACGATGGCCAGGTAGTCGCCGCGCATCCTGATGACGGGCGCCCCGATCAGCAGGCCGACGATGGTGGCGAAGATGACAACGAAGATGAGGGCGATCCCGAAGTGCAGTTCCGGGGCGAAGAACGGGCTGTTGGGCGATGTCAGGACGGCGGTCGTGTAACCGCCCACGGCGAAGAAGGCCACGTAGCCGAGGTCCAGGAGGCCTGCCAGGCCGACCACGATATTGAGGCCCAGGGCCAACAACAGGAAGAGGCCGACGTTGGCCAGCAGCTCGTTCATGATCTTGCCCAGGAACATCGGCAGCACGATGCAGAGCACCGCCACCACGGCGAACAGGATCATGGATGCCTTCTGGCGCTCGGCGCCCTGCATGTCCCGGTAGCGGTTGGTTACCGCCTTTACACGGCCGCTGGTGAGCACCGAAACGACGGCAATGACAGCGCCGACCACGATGGTAGAGGTGAGGGTCAGGCCGCCCTTCTTGGCGTACATGAGGTCGGTCAGCCAGTCGAGGCCGAAGCCCTCTGAGAGGTCATCGACCGCTCCCTCCAGGACCGACAGGGCCAGCAGGCTGAGCACCACAGTCCCGGTCGACCGTCGCACGATCGCCGGCACGACGTGCAGCGACGCACCAGCCAGGCCGAGCGCCCCGCAGGTCACGATCCAGGCCCCGGCCCCGAAGCCCATGCCGTTCTCGTAGGTGAGGAAGCGGAAGAGCTTCGGACTCCAGTTGACCAGCGGGTCCCGCAGGTTCCAGGAATCCAGCGCCAGCATCAGCAGAGACAGGCAGCCTCCGCCGAGGAGGCCGACAATCAGGCCGGTGACCAGGTCGTAGAGGCCCTGCTTCCGGGACTCGAAGCCCTCCAGGACCACCTGGGTGGCGGCTATGCGACCTATCAGGATCGGAATCAACAGGACGGACACGTAGCCGAGGCTGAGGTAGCGCTCGATGATCTCCCGCCGGTCCAGCTCGACGGGCATGCCGACCAGGCAGAGGGCGATCAGGGCGCCGCCGCAGATCAGCCCCCAGCGCAGCACCTTGCCCCAGTCCTGGTCGATAGCCGACGACGGCATGGGTGCGACAAGGGCGCTCATGCCCGCTCCTCCGCCGAGAGCCGCTCTCCGAAGAGGCCGGACGGCTTGAACAGAAGCACGAGGACCAGCACGGTGAAGGCCACGGCGTCCTTGAGCTGTGACACACCGGGCACGCCGAGGGGTTCCAGGATGAGCAGCGGGGCGATCGACTCGGCCGAGCCCAGGGAGATGCCGCCGGCCATGGCACCGCCCAGGTTCCCGATGCCACCCACCACAGCGGCGGTGAAGGCCTTGACGCCGGGCAGGAACCCTGTCATGTGGGTGACCGACCGGAACATGAGGCCCCAGAGGATCCCGCCCACGCCCGCCATCGCTCCACCCACGGCGAACGTGGTGACGATGGTCCGGTTGACGTCGATCCCCATCAGCGAGGCGATCTCCTTGTCCTCGGCAACGGCCCGCATGGCCTTGCCGGTCTTGGTGCGCTCCACGATGTACCAGAGGACGCCCATCGAGGCAGCGGCCACCACCAGCACCAGGAGGCGGGTGCCTGCTATCTCGAAGGTCAGGATGGAGCGCTGCTTGGAGAGCCACTCGGGGAGGCGCGGGTAGCTCTTCGTGGACGGCCCGAACAGCCCGAGCACCAAGTTCTGGATGAAGAACGACACGCCGATCGAGGTGATGAGCGGAATCAGCCTGGGAGAGTTGCGCAACGGCCGGTAGGCCACCCGCTCCATCAGCACGGCCAAAGACGTCGAGAAGAAGATCGCCATCAGCACGATCAGCGCCAGACAGAGGAGGAAGTTGGACTCCCACATCCCATTGGCATTGAACTTCTCAGAGGCGACGAACCCGGTCATCGCCCCGATCATGAACACCTCGCCGTGGGCGAAGTTGATGAAGCCGAGCACGCCGTAGACCATCGAGTAGCCCAGGGCGATGAGGCCGTACATCGAACCCTGGGAAAGGCCGGAAATGAGCAGGCCCTTGAACTGGTCGCCCGTGAGGCCCCGGGCGCCCGGGTTGCGCCACCGGGCGAACGGGTTGTCGGCGTCGAACTGCTGCCAGATAAAGGCCAGCAGTCCGATGATGATCATGGTGACCAGGAAGACCCGTATGAATGTGAGGAAGCGATCGACGGACACAAGTCGCTTCGCGGACTTCGTCGAGACGGCATGGGTTGTCACTTGCTCTCCGTTGGCGTCATCGGCGATGGGCAGACGGAAGGGTAGCGGACCGACCTCGCCGTCGTGTGACCAACGTCGGACCCGACCGCAACCCTTGGCGACCGCCGTCGGTACGCTCGCCGCCATGTCCCGCAGTACCCACCAGGCACTGGCCGACGAACGCAACGAGTCGGTCGAGATCTTCATCAACGGCGAGTTCTTCGCACGACACGAGGCCAGGGTGTCGGTTTTCGACAGCGGCTTCCTGGTGGGCGATGGCATATGGGAGGGGCTGCGCCTCCACCACGGACGGTTCGCCTTCCTGGACAGGCACCTGGACCGGTTGTTCGCCGGCGCGGCGGCCATCGACCTGGACATCGGCATGAGCCGCGACGAGGTCGCCGAGGCCCTGTACGCCACCGTCAGGCACAACGACATGCACGACGACGTGCACGCCAGGCTCATGGTCACCCGGGGCGACAAGAAGACCCCGTCCCAGCATCCCTCCAACGTCGTGGGCGGGCCCAACATGGTGATCATCGCCGAGCACAAGGCGGCCGACCCGGCCGTCGCCGAGGCCGGCATCACCCTGTTCACGACGACGGTCCGTAGACCACCGCCCGACACGCTGGACCAGCGCCTCAACTCCCACTCCAAGCTGCACGAGGTGATCGCCCTCATCCAGGCGGTGAAGGCCGGTGCCGATGAGGCGCTCATGCTCGACCCCACCGGTGCCGTGGCCACCTGCAACGCCACCAACTTCTTCGTGGTTCGAGAGGGCGGGGTGTGGACGTCGACCGGCCACTACAACCTCAACGGCATCACCCGCCAGCTGGTGCTCGAGGTGGCGCCGGAGGCCGGCCTCACCGCCCATCAGAAGCCGTTCTCCCTCACCGACGTCTACTCGGCCGAGGAGGCCTTCGTGACCGGCACGTTCGGTGGCCTGACCCCCGTCGTCGAGATCGACGGCCGGACCATCGGCGACGGCCGACCGGGCCCTATCACCGCCCGACTCCAGGACCTCTACAGAGCGGCCGTGGAGGCCGACGTCACTGACGGCTGAGGCGGGAACCCCGTGACGCTCCGCATCAACTGCTGGTCGGGCCCCCGGAACATCTCAACGTCGTTCATGTACGCCTTCCGGCAGCGTGACGACACGACGGTCTTCGACGAGCCCATCTACGCCCACTACCTGCGGGTCACCGGGCGGGAGCATCCGGGCCGCGACGAGGTGCTGACCAGCCAGAACCCGGACGGCGAAGCCGTCGTGCGCGACCTGATCCTGGGCGAACACCCGACGCCGGTCGTGTTCTTCAAGCAGATGGCCCAGCACGTCGTCCAGCTGGACCGGGCGTTCCTGGGTCGCTGTCGAAACCTTCTGTTGATCCGGGACCCCGAGAGGGTCATCACCTCGTTCGCGAAGAACGTGCCCGACGTGAACGTGGCCGACACCGGCCTGCCCATACAGGTGGAGTTGCTGGAGTCGATCCTGGCCGACGGCGGCGATCCGATCGTCATCGACTCGACTGCCCTGCTCGCCGCCCCGGAAGCCGTCCTACGCACCTTGTGCGGCCGCCTGGGACTGGCCTTCGATCCCGGAATGCTGTCGTGGCCCGCCGGCCCAAAGCCCGAGGACGGCGTGTGGGCCGAGCACTGGTACGCCAGCACCCACCGGTCGACCGGGTTCGAGTCAGGCCACCCGAGCACCGAACCGGCACCGGAACACCTCCGTGAGGTGGTCACCGAGGCCCGGCCGCTCTACGAGCGCCTCAGCGAGTTCGCCCTCGACGCCTGATCCACCTCCGCGGCAACCCCCTGCCGACCCGTGCCAGACTCGCCGCCATGGCATGGATCGAGACCGTCCCCGACAACAGATGGAAGGACCATGACGGCCTGGCCGACCTCTACGGCCGGGTCGTCGACGCCACCTTCGACCGGGTCGACCAGATCATGGCCGTCCACTCGCTCAACCCCCGTGGGCTGGCCGCCCACGACGGGCTCTACCGCTCGGCCATGTCCGGCACGGGAACGCTCCGCAAGGTCGAGCGTGAGCTGGTGGCTCTGGTGGTCAGCCTCGAGAACCACTGCCACTACTGAGTAACCCACCATCGGCGCGGTCTGCGCCGGCTGCTGAAGGACGACGACCTGCTGGCCGCCATCGAGGCCGACTGGACGACGGCTCCCCTCGCGCCACCCCGTCGGGCCATGCTCGACTACGCCGTGAAGCTCACCCGTACCCCCGGCGACATGGAACGGACCGACGTGGACGCCCTCCGGGCGGCCGGATTCAGCGACCGCGACGTGCTGGACCTAGCGGAGGTCACCGCCTACTACGCCTATGCCAACCGAATCGCCGACGGTCTGGGCATCACCACCGAGGACTGGATCCCAGAGGACTGACCTGTCAGGCCGGGCCGCCTGCGTCCGGGGACGCCGTCACCGTGCCGTCCACCCCGACGGCCACCATCGCACCGGTCTCCAGGCCTTCGAACGCCTCCGGTGGCACCACCACCACCGGCATCACCAGGCCGTAGACCTCCTCGGCCACGATGGCCCCAAGGGCGATGATGTCATCGCGCTCGGCCATCAGGATGGCCGCCGGCGCCGTCCCCGCCCGGACCGCCTCGCAGATCACGCTGCTGCCAGAGCTAGATCCCCGACCGAACGGCATCACCAGTACCCGGCCGGCCACCATCTCGCCGACCTGGGGGTGGCGCTGGTCGATGATCCGGCCCTCGACGGTCTCCAACCCTCCCCAGAAACTGAGGGGCTCGTCGAGGCGCAACACCTCGCCTGTGGCCGTGCCGGCGACCAGCGGTACCGGCGTCGCCCCCCGGTCAGGCACCGGCCCAGATCCCCTCGTCCCTGACCACCCGGCCGACCACCGCCGATTCCACGCAGTCCTCGGTGCTCCCGAAGACGACCTCCAGGCCGAGGTTCCCCGGGGCGTAGTAGGCCCACTTGGCAGAATCGGTCATCGCCGTACCGGTGACGTCCCCGATGATCGGCGTGAAGTAGGTGCAGGTGTCGGTCACCATGCTCACCCCGGCGTCGACCAGGCGGCTGGCCCAACCCAGCAGGCTCACCTCGTGGAGTACGTCGCGCCCGGTGGAGACGTAGAAGGCCACGCCGTCGGCGACCCGCCGGTCGCCCAACAGCTCGACCAGCCGACCGATCTCGGCGACCGAATAGTGCGGTGTGCCCAGGCTGACCGTCCGCAGGTCGTCGTCGGAGGTCGTGGAGAGTCGGTCCCGGGCGGCCCGCAGGTCGGCCGCGGTGACCGTGATCTCCTCGACCGGTTCGTGGCCGGCCAGCGCCGCCTCCAGCGTCGGGGCCTCAGGCGTGCTCCCGACCATGTGGAACATCCCCACCGAACCGGTCGACGCCGACGCCGCTCCCAACGCCTTGAGTCGATCCTCAGACACCCCGGGCGCCAGGCCGTCGACCACCGGCACCGCCTTACCGACCAGTCGGCCGATCAGGCCACCGAGCACCGGATAGCACACGTCGCGCGCCAGCAGGTCGGCGGACACGCCATCCAGCCGGATGACCACGGTGGCCCGGCGGTGCTCGTCGAGGTGGAGCCCGGCGGCCGGTGCCCGTCCGGTGATGGCGCAGCAGATGTCGGCGAAGTCTCCGTACCGGTTGGTACGGGCGCCAAGTACAGAGTTGGCGAACACGATGGCGTTGGACTCCGCCCAGGCGACCTGCTCGCCGAACCCCGGCCGGACCTCGAGCTGGTAGGGCGCACAGGTCCAGGTCGGCCGACAGCCCATCTCCTCGAAGCGCTCCATGAGCCGCCGGGAGAGTCTGGCCTCCTCGGGATCGCCCCGGGCGTGCTCCGGATGCAACAGGTCCAGCGACGACACGTTCAACGTGGTCGGCACGAGGACACGTGCCCCGTCGTCAGCCAGGCGGTGGGCGAAGTCGAGGACCGCCTGTCCGTGGTAGAGGCACGAATCGATGTGGGCGCCGGTTATGTCGAGTAGCCCGTCGGCCCCCATTGCGGTGGCCAGCCGGGTGACCACCCGGGTGGCCAACAACTGGGCCGGGCCCTCGGCACCCGCCAGCCTGGCCTCGTCGCGTGTCTCGAGCCGGAGGGTCACGCCGCGGATCGTAGACCCGCCGAACCGGGACGACCGGCGAGGTCAGGCAACAGGAAGCCCCGCCGGCGGACGGGATGTCAGCAGTTGGGGTTCTCCTCGGGCTCCTCGCCGGCCGACACCACCTCGTCGATCAGGAGCTCCTGGCCCACGAAGAGGAGGTTGGGGTCGTCGATGTCGTTGAGCGCCATCATCTCCTCGACGGTGGTGTCGTGGCGCTTGGCGATCTTGGAGAGGGAGTCACCGGCCTGGACCGTGACGATGGCCGTCTCGACCTGTTCGCCAGCGTCGTCCGCCTCGGCATCCGGGTCCTCGAGGACGATCACCTGGCCCACGAAGATCTGGTTGGCGTCGCAGAGCTCGTTGATCCTGACCAGGGCATCGACGGTGGTGCCGTACCGCTTGGCGATCTTGGACAGCGAATCGCCCTTCTCCACGGTCACGGACTGCGGAACGTCGGCCACTGGCTCTGTGGTCGCGGCCACCGCGGCGGTGCTGGCGGCTACCGGGGTGGTCGTGGTGGCCACCGCGGCGGTGGTGGCAGCGGTCGGGGATGTGGTAGCCGGCGCAGAGTCCGAGGAAGGCGCGACTGTGGTCGTCACGAACATCCCGGTCGTGGTTGTCTGCACGACGATCGGCTCATCCTCGGACCCCCCACAGGCGGCCGCCAGAACGGCCAGCGCGAGCAGCGGAACCATGACAAGACGCATGGCCGGAGCATAGGTCCGACGGACCTACGGGCCGGGTACCCCTGAACGGGTCCGACAGCCGCCGTTTCCCCAGGCTGATCAGGCGTCGCCGCCGAGTCCGGGCCACGACGGGTGGTCGACGGGCCGATCCCGGCTGAAGGTCTGGATCGTGTCGTCAAGTCGGTGGAAGTCGGACGCCTCGTCGGCGTAGATGGCCAGCACGGTGGACAGCCCGGACGGCTGGTCGATCGTCCCAGCGGCGATGGAGAGCATGTCCGCCTTGTCGGTCGCCGACCAGAAGAGCGTTGAACCACACGCCGAGCAGAACCCGTAACGGGTGGTCGACGTCCGATGGTGCCAGGTGAGGGTGGCATCGCTCTCGAAGTGGACGTTGTCGACCTTCGCCGCGGTGGACGCCATGTGGTGGCCGGTGATCCGGCGGCACGGTTCGCAGTGGCAGTGCACGACGTCGCGCAGTTCTCCGTCCACCCGGTAGCGCACCCCACCGCAGTCGCACCCACCGGTGGCCCGGGTACCGGAACCCCCTCTCCCGTCGTCCATGCGGGCATCCTCGCGCGCCGGGCGCCCGGCACGCTCCGGGCCGGCCGTGCCGGTCCTGTTCAGCCGGCACCGTCAAGCTGCCCGTCGGCCTCAACGAAGACCTCCTCGAGCAGCTTGCGGCGGAGGTCCGGCACCTTGACCCCATCCATGGGGTGGCCGACCGGGAACATCACGAACGGTCGCTCGTTCTCCGGGCGACCCAGGACCGTCCGCAGGAATACCATGGGTGACGGGGTGTGGGGCAGAGTCGCCAGGCCCATCTCGTGCAGGGCTGCGATGAACAGCCCGGCGGCGATCCCGACGCTCTCCTTCACGTAGTAGTTCCTACGCGTGGTCCCGTCTGGCCGGATCTCGTAGCGCTGCTCGAACAGCACCACTATCCATGGTGCCACCTCGAGGAACTCCTTGTGGTGGTCGGTGCCGAGGGGGGCCAGGGCCTCCAGCCACTCCGCGTTCATGCGGTTCTCGAGGTAGTTGATCCTCTCCTCAGCTTCGGCAGCCTCCCTGATCCTGGCCTTCAGGTCGGGGTCACGGACGGCCACGAAGGTCCAAGGCTGCTTGTTGGCCCCGGAGGGGGCCGTGGACGCAGCCAGGACCGCCAACTCGATGAGCTCCCTAGGGACGGGTTCCGGGCTGAAGACTCGGACGCTGCGTCGCGCCTCGGCCACCTGGTGGAAGGCCCTGGCCCTGTCGGCCATCTCGTGGGCCGAGAACCGACGGGGCTCCAGGACGACGAACGGGTACCGGGACTCGAGGTCAGGCGCCGGGTACGGATACTCGTACCGGAGCTCGCTGGGATGGTCCCGATCCGACGCCATTTCCCCATCCTCGTCGCACGGGCTGGCCCAGACCACCACCGGTGCCCGGGACAGGGATCGAACCTGTACGCCCCCTGGGGGGCCGCGGGGTTTAAGCCCGCTGCGTCTACCAGTTCCGCCACCCGGGCGTCAGGCCACGCTAGCCAGCGGCGAAGGGCCGACACGTGGGCCGGGCGTGGTACCCGCCATGGCGGTCAACGGTCAGGCCGCCATGGCCGGCTCCGCGACGGCCAGCCAGAGTGCAGCCCTCACGGTGTCGGCCCTGGCGCGGTCCAGGCCGTTGGCCACGACGATCCCCTCAACCATGTCGGCCACCACCGCTCCCCAGGGTCGACCCCGAACCACGACGGCGATCGTGGCCGAGCCGCCCCGCCAGCGGATGGAACGCTGCACGCCACGCATGCCGGGTGGGCACCGGAACGTCGGCACCTCAAGCCCTCGGAGACGCGCGGTGCGGCCCAGCGAGCGGGCGGTCTCGGCGAACCGCACGGCGCAGGTCTCGTGGTACCGGGTATCCATGGGTTCCATTATCGAGGAGGGGTGTGACAACGCGCCGGGCCTCCGGCCCCGTGTCACCGAGCTGGGCCATACTCCCGACGTGGACCCGATCGACGACGGCACCGCCGCACCCGACCTCAACCCGGCACAGCAGGCTGTCCTCGACCAGCTTGGGGCCACTGTCGACGAACGACCCGAGTTCGCCAAGGACCTCCGCCACCATCTCCGGTCAGCCCTCGAGACGGCCGTGGAACCCCACCTCGACGGGCTCCCGACCGGTGAGGATCTCTTCGTCCACAAGCACCGGCTCGCCCAGGTACACGGCTGCGAAGCGAAGTTCCTCGCCGACGAGGCCGAGGAATTCGAGTGGCGAATCCCCACCGCCCGCGGCACCATCGTCCACAAGGCCGTCGAATTAGCCGTCAACTGGCGCCGGGAGATAGAGCCGCCCGTACTGGTGGACGAGACCCTGGCCCGCTACGAGGCGGACCGGGGCAGCCTCGGGCACTGGCTGCGGGGTTGCAGCGAGGTCGAGCGGGCCGAGCTGAGATCCGAGTCGTTGGATGCCTTCACCAAGTACCTGGAGTGCTGGCCCCCACTTAAGCCCGCATGGCGCCCCGTCACCGAGAGCCGCCTGCGGGCCGAGTTGTGCGGCGGCCGCCTGATCCTGGCCGGCAAGGTGGACCTGACCCTTGGCAACGCCAGTGGCCAACGGGCCGGCAAGGTGATAGTCGACCTCAAGACCGGGGGGTCGCTTCCGGTGCACCGCGAGGACCTCCGCTTCTACGCCCTGATCGAGACCCTCCGCATCGGCGTCCCGCCCAGGCTCCTGGCGTCCTACTACCTGGACCAGGCCCACTTCGTGCCCGAGGCGGTTACCGAGGACACCCTCATGGCCAGCGTGGCCCGCCTGACCGACGGCGTCGGCCGACTCGTCGAGCTGCTCCACGGCGGCCGTACTCCGAACCGGATCCCCGGCCCCCCATGCCGTTGGTGCCCCGTGTACGACACCTGTGACGAGGGGCGGGCCCACCGGGCCGAGTTCGACGACCCGACCTGACCCAGGTCGGCGCCGATCAGCCCCCGTCCAGGCGGGCGTACTGCCCGGTCACCTGCAGGAGCAGCCCTCCTCCGACGACTATCAGGCCGCTGGCCGCCACCACCGGCCGGGGACCGAGGACAGATATCAACCAGCCCATGAGCAGGTTGGCGAAGGGCGACAGGCCCAGGACGCCCATCAGGTAGATAGCCATCACCCGGCCACGCAGCTCGTCGGCGACCTGCAGCTGCACGGTGGAGTTGAGGTTTGAGGCCGACGCCAGGTGCATCACACCGATCAGGGCGAGGGCACCGAAGCCCACCCAGAAGGAGGGCGCCAGGGCGAACACCACCATGGCCGCCCCGTACCCGGATGTCGCCAGGAGCTGGATCCTGGACCGCTTCAGGCGGCTCAACTCTCCGGCCACCACGGGGGCGGCCAGCAGGGCGCCGATCCCCTGGGCCGAGCCGAGTATCCCGAACCAGAACGGCGAGACCTCGAAGACCTCCTCGGCGAACACGACGATCTGCTGCACGATGGGCTGACCGGCCGTGGAGATGAGGGTGACGGTGATGATGGCCGCCCGAATCCCCGGAGCGTCCAGCACGTACCGGATCGACTCGCGGTAGTCGGCGACCACCGACGAACCCCGATGCCCTCCAACCCGGGCGGAGGACCCAGCACGGAACAGGGTCGACGGATCGATCCGTGCGAGGGCCACCAGGACCGGCCCGTAGAGCACCGCCGTGAGGGTGAGCGCCCAGCCTGGCCCGAGAGTGCCGATCAGCAGGCCGCCCAGGGCCGGTCCGAAGGTGCGAGCCGCGTTGAACTGGGTCGAGTTCATGGTGATGGCGTTGCGGAGGTGCTCACGTGGCACGCACTCGGCGACGAACGACTGCCAGGTGGGCAGCTGTACGCCGTATACGAACCCGCCGACCAGCAGCAACATCATCCAGAGGCGGACGTCGTGGATCCCGGACGCCCAGGTAAGGGCCATACCGGCGGCCAGCGCGCTGCAGAGACTGTTGGTGGTCAGAAGCACCTTGCGCCGGTCGAAGTGGTCCGACACGTAGCCGGCCACCGGATTGGTGAGCAGCATCGGGATGAACGTGAAGAAGCCGGCCATGCCGACCCATGCCGCCGAACCGGTGATCCGGTAAACGATGTAGTAGGTGGTGACGTACTGCACCCAGCGGCCGTTGTTGGTCAACATCCCGCCTATCCAGAACCGCCGGTAGTTCGGGAAGCCCATGGCCGGGAACCGCCGTCGGTCAGGCGGCGGCAGGCCCGGGGCAACCGCCCCACCCGGTTCCCCCATTGCCATCGGGCGACCCTAACCCCGGACTCCGGCCGGCCTCCCAGCGGCTGACCGACGTGCGGAGGGGCCCTCCCCCGGTCCCGAACCGCTGGCTTCGACATGGGAGACTCCCCGCATGAGCGTGCTCCGAATCGAACGCCGCGACCGTGTCGCCGTCCTCACCTTCGACGACCCCGACCGCCGCAACGTGGTCTCCGACGAGATGAACGAGGAGCTCCTGGCGGCCTTCGACGACCTGGAGGCCGACGACGGCATCGGAGCGGTGGTGCTCACCGGCGCCGGTAGGGCCTTCTGCGCCGGAGCCGTCCTGGACGACCTGCTGGAAGCCGGAGAGAGGGATTCCGAAGGTTCGCTCCCCGACATCTACAGGGGGTTCCTCCGTGTGGCCCACACCTCGCTGCCCACGGTCGCCGCCGTGAACGGTGCGGCGGTGGGTGCCGGCATGAACATGGTCCTGGCATGCGACCTGGTTGTCGCCGGCCGCTCCGCCCGTTTCGACAGCCGGTTCCTGACCATCGGCATCCACCCCGGCGGTGGCCACACCTGGCGCCTCCGCAACATCACCAACCTGCAGACGGCCAAGGCCATGGTGCTGTTCGAGCAGATCCTGGACGGTGAGCAGGCGGTCCGCCACGGTGTGGCGTGGGAGTGCGTGGACGACGACGAGTTGGTCGATCGGGCCGTCGACTACGCGGCGAAGGCCGCCGCCCATCCCGTCGAGCTGGTCGCCGTCACCAAGAAGACGCTGCACGACACTGCAGGGGTGACCGAGTCGGTCCCGGCAGTCCAGATGGAGATCCCGCCCCAGGCCTGGTCGATGAAGCAGCCGGCATTCGTGGAGATGGTCGGCCGGCTCAAGGCCCGGATCGCAGCCGGGGACTGAGCCGTCCGCTTTCCGACCAGGGGCTCCCCAACGGGCGGAGCGTCAGTTGCCAGACGGCTTGAGCCAGGTGGCGGCCAACGCCGTTCGCCGTAGGCACCACTCCTCAGCGGTGATGGCGAACCGGAGGTGGTCCTCCCACACGCCGTCGATCTCCAGGTAGCGCTCGGCCAGGCCCTCGCAGCGGAACTCCAGCTTGTCGACCACCCGTCGGGAGCGGGTGTTCCTGGGCACGATCGACACCTGGACCCGGTGCAGGTCGATCTCCTCGAAGGCGAACCTGCACGCCATCACCAGAGCCTCCGGAATGTAACCGTTGCCCGCCCGGTCCTCGTCCATCCAGTAGCCGATGTGGGCACTCCGGAACGCCCCCCGCACGACGTTTGAAAGGTTCAGCTCCCCGGCGAAGTGGTCGGTGCCGTCCACGCCCACGAACACGCCAAAGCCCCAGCCGGTTCCCAGTTGGCGTTCCCGCCTACGTGCCGCACATCGCATGGCGAAGGCCTGGCGGTCCACCGCCGGGTCGGGCTGCCCGAAGCCGCGGCGGGGCTCCCAGGCGGTCAGCCAGTCGGCGTTCCGACGCCGTACGACCTGCCACTCAGAGAAGTCGTCCACCTCGAGGGGCCGCATGGCCACCCTGGACCCACGCAGGACCGGACAGTCGGTCACCTGGTCGATCGCCACGGCTCCATCATTGGCAGGTACGACGGTCGGCTTGCAACCCGGCCCGGCACCCGACCGTTGGTCGTCAGTCCAGGATCTCGTCCAGGGCGGCCAGCAGCAGGGTGACGTTGCGCAGACGGGCCGTGTGGCCCATGCAACCAATGCGCCAGACCTTGCCGGCGACCGGACCGAGGCCGCCGCCGATCTCGATGTCGTACTCCTGTAGCAGGCGCCGACGGACGCCGGCCTCGTCCAGCCCGTCTGGCAGGCGGTCGGCGGGGACGAACACCGAGGTGAGCTCGGGGAGACGATGGCCCTCCTGGGCGAAGAGCTCGAAACCCCGATCGACCAGGCCCTTCTGGAGTTGGTCACCGCAGGCCTGATGGCGGGCCTGGACGTTCTCGAGGCCCTCGTCGAGGACCACTCCCAGGCCGGCGTGGAGGGCGTAGATCATGGAGATGGGTGCAGTGTGGTGGTATGCGCGGGTGCCGCCGCTGGTCACGTACTTGGCGATCATGGCGAGGTCTAGGTACCAGGACGGTGACTTCTCGACGAACCGGTCGATGGCGGCCTGCGAGACGGTCACCGGGGAGAGCCCAGGAGGCACGCCCAGGCACTTCTGGGTTCCGCTGTAGGCGAGGTCCACACCCCAGGCGTCGATCTCCAGAGGTATGCCGCCCAGGGAGGTGACGCAGTCCACTAGGAGCAGGGCGTCGCCCTTGCCGGCGCCAATGGGTTCTACGTCGTTGCGGATGCCGGTCGAGGTCTCGGCGTGCACCACGGCGATGACCTTGGGGCTCGGGTGGGCGTCCAGCAGGGCCTGTGGGTCGATGGCCCGCCCCCACTCGGCGTGCACCCGGACGACCTCGGCGCCACAGCGGGAGGCCACGTCGCACATGCGTTCGCCGAACACGCCGTTGACGCCGATGACCACCGGGTCACCGGGACCCAGCACGTTGACGAAGGTGGCCTCCATGCCTGCCGACCCGGTGGCCGAGACCGGGAAGGTCAGCGGGTTGGCGGTGCGGAACACCTCCCTCAGCCGATCGTTGGTGTCGTCCAGGAGGGTGATGAAGTCAGGGTCCAGATGGCCCAGGACCGGTCGACCGAAGGCCTTGATGACCTGCGGGTACGGGTTGCTGGGACCGGGGCCCATGAGGATGCGATCTGCATGCGACATGGCGGCCATCCTAAAGGGCGAATCGCTACTCGTGGGAAAGATTCTTCCCTTGAGTGAAGTCCGGTTCGTCGCGCAGGACTACCGCTGCTGCGAGGCCACCAGGCCATCCAGGATGTCCGACTCCGAGACCAGGCACTCGTCGAAGCCCATCTGGCGCATGACCTTCACCAGGATGGCCACGCCGCCAACTATGACGTCCGCCCGGTCCTCCTCCATGCCCGGGTTCTCCAGACGCTCGGCCCGGGTCTCGGTGGCCAGGGTCCGGAAGACGTCCTCGACGGCCTCCCTGGAGAGCCGGAAGTGGTGGATCCGATCCCGGTCGTAGGTGGCCAGGCCGATCTCGACAGCCGCAACGCATGACACCGTGCCGGCCAGGCCGACCAGGGTCCGGGCGCCGGCCGCCGCCGGAACCACCCGCAGGACGTCGTCCACGTGCCCCTCGGCTATCGACAGGCAGGCCACCAGCTCCTCGGGCAACGGGGGATCGTGCTCGATCCACTGCTCGGTCAACCGCACACAGCCGATGTCGCACGACAGCGTCCCCTCGACCTCGGTGGTGCCGACCACGAACTCGGTGGACCCACCCCCGATGTCCAAAACCAGGAACGGCCCGTCGACCGGGTCGAGGTCGGTCGTGGCACCGGCGAAGGAGAGCCGACCCTCCTCGATGCCAGACAGCAGCTCCGGCCGGTGACCGAGCACCGCCTCGGCGACATCGAAGAACTCGTCCCGGTTGGCGGCATCCCGGGCAGCCGACGTGGCGGTCACCCGGCACCGGGTCACCCCGTGGCGGTCCATCGACGAGCGGAACTCCCGGAGCACGCCGGCCACGCGGTCGATGGCCTGTGGGGCCAGCCGCCCGGTGGCATCCACCCCCTCCCCCATCCGGGTGATGCGCATCAGGCGCTCCACCGAGCGCCGGCCATCGCCGATCAGGAGACGGGTGGAGTTGGTCCCGCAGTCGACGGCAGCCACCAGATCAGCCACCGGACTCCTCCGTCGACGCAGGTCGGCCCTGCAGTCGGGCGTGGACCCACCGGCCCACCGGATCGTCCCCGCCGGCCAGAAACCAGGCGTAGTGGGCGTGCAGGCACTTGACGCCCTGTCTCGTTCCGCCCACGCCACCCGACGGCCGGTAGCCCTCATGATCCACTGGGATGGCGGCGTCCCGTTCAGCCGCGTAGCGGTCGTGGGCCTCGGCCAGCTCCGCCGGATCGCAGTCCGCCTCGGCGGCCCGGACCCCACCGGTCGACTCCAGGGTCCCGATTCGGGACCGCAGCTCGTCGGCCACCAGCCAGAAGCGGGTTGGCATGGGACGACCGTCGTCCAGCAACGGGTGGTTCCGGATCACCACCGGAACTCCGGCGTCGTCGCGGACCACCACGTCGAACAGTCCCTCCGGCCATCGACCCAGGAGCCCGGCGACCACCTCGCGGTCGTCATCATCGGCCCCGGTGCGGGGCGGGAGAGGTGCGTCCATGGATGGGCCCGTGGGGATGGGCCGGTCAGGGTCCTAGACCAGGATCAGGATGATCACCACGACCGCCACAACGGCAAGCAGCGTGGGGACCAGCCGCTTCAGGATCGGGGCTCCGGCGGCACCCAGCAGGTCGATGGCCTCGACCTCCGGGGCATCCACCACCCGGACCGCAGGTGTCTCGTCGACCGGGACATCGACGGCTGCCTCATCGGCCGCGGCATCGACGACAGTCTCGTCGCCGGAGGCGGCAATCAGGTCGCTCAGGTTTTCGGCGAACTGGCCCATTAGCTTCTTCGAGACGTCGGCCATCACACCGCGCCCGAACTGAGCCACCTTGCCGGTCACCGTCAGGTCAGTGGTGACGGTGACCTTCGTACCGACGTCGGTCGCCTCCAACTCGGCGGTGATGTCCGCCGCGGCGTTGCCGGCCCCCCGGGTGTCGCGCCCCTCGGCACGCAGCACCGCCCGGTGCTCCACGTCGTCGCGCTCCGAGAAGGAGGCAGCTCCCTTGTACTGGGCGGTGATCGGTCCGACCTTGATCTTGACCACTCCCCGGAACTCGTCGCCCTCGATCTCCAGGAGCTGGGCCCCGGGTAGGCAGGGAGCGATGCGCTCGACATCGGTCAGCACGGCCCACACCAGGTCAACGGGTGCGGCCACCTCGAAGTCGTTGTTCAGTTCCAATGCCCGAGGTCCTCCACGGTGTCGACGTCTGCCGGATTGCCCGGACACGCTACTTCCACCACGTCGAACGGCCTCCCTGCCAGGAGGAATCTGGCGCCGGTGTCCCCGGCCTCCGGTAGTTCAGACCAGTACCTGCGACCGACCTTGGTGGGCGGCCTGCGCCGCCCGTCGAAGGTGGCCACGACAAGGGATCCGGGAGCGTCGGCCACCGCCCGCCAGGCCTCGGCCGGAATACCTGGCATGTCGGCCAGGCCCACCACGATCGCCTCGTGCCCGACCCGCCGGGCATGCTCCACAGCCAACCGGATGGAACTGGCCTGCCCGTCAGACCAGAGCTCGTTGTGCAGGACGGTCGCTCCATCGGGAACGACCGCCGAGAGGTCCGCCGACCCGGTCACCACCACCAGCTCGTCCAGCCCGGCGGCCGCCGCTGCCCCGATGGCATGGGAGGCCAGGGGCCGACCGTCCAGGTCTGCCAACAACTTGTGTCCGGGACCCGCCCACCGGGTGCCACCACCTGCCGCCAGCACCACCGCGGCGATGGTCCCGTCCAGGGACATGGTCAGCCGGTATCTCTGCCGTGGATTGGGCCGTCGGTGTCCGACAACGCCCGGGTCGAGCGGCCGGTCCGCAAGGCGATGATCTCCGACACGATGGAGATGGCCGTCTCCTCCGGCGTACGCGCCCCGATGTCCAGTCCGATCGGCGAGCGCAGACGGGCCATCTCCTCGTCGGTGACCCCGGCCTCGACCAGGCGCTCGAGGCGGTCCTTGTGGGTCCGACGGGATCCCATGACGCCTATGTAGCCGACCGACGTCCGCAGCGCCGCCACGATGGCCGGCACGTCGAACTTGACGTCGTGAGTCAGCACGCAGATGGCGTCACGGCGCCGTAGTTCCGGCCCGACGTCGGCCAGCAGGCGGTCCGGCCAGCCCACGACAACCTCGTCGGCCAGGGGGAAGCGCTGGCTGGTGGCGAACACCTCGCGTGCGTCGCAGACGGTGACCCGGTAGCCCAGCACCTTGGCCACCCGCACGAGGGCGAGAGTGAAGTCGACGGCACCGAAGAGCAGCATCCGGGGAGGTGCGGCGAAGGCCTCGATGAACACCCGCACGGCCTCCTCGCGGGCTTCGCCGTGCTCCCCGTAGTGCCGGACGCCGCTCCGTCCGGCGGCCAGCTCGCCGAGCGAGTCGCGTGCCACGACCCTGTCCAGGTCGTCGTCGCCAAGCGTGCCCTGGACCTCGACCTCTCCGGCACCGAGACGATGCACCAGGAGTTTGGCGCCGGCACGGGGGCCATCCAGAACGGTGGCCAGCACAACCGGGACCTCATCGCGCAGCAGCGCCGCCAACCGGTCGAAGATCGGGGTCCCGGGCACGTGGTCGGTTCCCGCCTACCAGTCGAGCGGTTCGATGAAGAGGTGGATGGTGCCGCCGCAGGTCAGGCCGACGGCGAACGCCTCGTCGTCGCTGTAGCCGAAGGCGACCATCCTCCGGTCGCCGGTGTCGAGCACGTCCAGCGCCTCGACCACGACGGCACCCTCGACGCAGCCTCCCGAAACGGATCCGGCCACCTGGCCGTCCTCAGCGACGGCCATCGAAGCGCCCGGCAGGCGTGGCCCCGAACCCTCCAGGTCGACGACGCGTGCAACGGCCACCCGGCGGCCCTGACGGCGCCAACGCTCCAGGTCGTTCAGGATCTCCCGCATCGGCCTCAGGCTAGAGGCCCACCGCGGGGCTAGAGGATCTTGGAGATGACGTCGCCGAAGTCGGACGGTCGCTCGACCACGGTCACCCCGCAGTCCCTCATGATCTGGATCTTCTCGGCGGCCGACTCGCCGGCCCCAGTCACGATGGCCCCGGCGTGGCCCATGGTCCGGCCCTTGGGCGCCGAGAGCCCGGCGATGTAGGCCACGACCCTCTTGTGCATGTGGTCGCGGGCGTACGCCGCCGCCTCGGCCTCCTGTGGGCCACCGATCTCGCCGATGACGATGACCAGGCTGGTGTCGGGGTCCTGCTCGAAGGCCTTCAGGTGGTCGGTGAAGGAACTGCCGTTGATCGGATCGCCACCGATGCCGACGCTGGTGCTGATCCCGATCCCCACCGCCTTGAGCTGGGAGGCGGCCTCGTAGCCGAGCGTTCCCGAGCGGCCGATGATGCCCACCGGGCCCTGGGCGTAGATGTGGCCGGGCATGATGCCCAGGAGGGCCTTGCCGGGGCTGATGACGCCAGCGCAGTTCGGTCCCATGAGGGTCATGCGCTTCTCGACCCGCTTGGTCCGCATGTAGCGCTTGACCTTCATCATGTCCTGGGCCGGGATGCCATCGGTGATGCACACGCAGTGCCGGAGGCCAGCATCGGCGGCCTCCATGATGGCGTCGGCGGCGAAGGGCGGCGGTACGAACACGATGCTCGCCTCGGCGCCCGTCTCGCTCACGGCGTCCTTCACGGTGTCGAACACCGGTAGTCCCAGGTGGTCGCTACTGCTCTTGCCCGGAGCCGTGCCACCCACCAGGTTCGTGCCGTACTCGAGCATCTCCTCGGCGTGGAACGTGCCCATACGCCCGGTGAACCCCTGGACGATGACCGGAGTCTTCTCATTGACGACGATGCTCATGACTAGTTGGCCTCCCATGAAACGGCGGACACGGCTCGCTCCGCGGCCTCCGCCAGGGTCTCGGCCGTGATCAGCTCGACGTCGCTCTCTGCGAGGATGCGACGCCCCTCCTCGACGTTGGTCCCGGCCAGTCGGACCACCACCGGCACCTTCACCTCCAGTTCGGTCATCGCCTTGACGACCCCCTTGGCGATCCAGTCGCAGCGGTTGATGCCGGCGAAGATGTTAACGAGGATCGCCTCAACCCTCTCGTCGGAGAGGACCAGCTTGATGGCCTTGGACACCCGGTCGGGTGACGCACCGCCGCCGATGTCCAGGAAGTTTGCCGGTTCGCCGCCAGCGTGCTGGATCATGTCCATGGTGGCCATGGCGAGGCCGGCGCCGTTGATGATGCAGCCGATGTTGCCGTCCAGGCCGACGTAGTTCAGCCCGCGGTCCGCTGCGTTCATCTCCCGGGGGTCCTCCTGGGACTTGTCCCGGAGTTCGGAGACGTTCTGGTGTCGGAACAGGGCGTTGTCGTCGAAGCTCATCTTGGCGTCGAGGGCCAGGAGGCGACCCTCCTCGGTGACCACCAGCGGGTTGATCTCCAGCAGTGTGGCGTCCAGGTCGCGAAAGGCCCTGTAGGCCCCGAGCAACAGGTTCTCGGCCTGGGAGATGAGAAACGCATCCAGGCCGCAGGCGAAGGCCGCCCCGCGGGCCTGGAATCCCTGAAGGCCGACGGCCGGCTCGATCATGATCCGGATGATTGCGCCCGGATCCGTCTCGGCTAGTTCCTCGATCTCTATGCCGCCTGCGCCCGACATGACCAGCACTATGCGCTCGGTCTGCCGGTCCAGGATCATGCTCATGTAGAGCTCTCGCTCGAAGGAGACCACGGGCTCGATGTAGAGGCGGTAGACGCCCTTGCCGGCCGGGCCGGTCTGGTCGGTGACCAGGCGGCGTCCCAACAGGTCGTCGGCGGCCTCCCAGACCTCGTTCTCGTCGTCGCACATCCTTATGCCACCGGCCTTGTTGCGGGCACCTGAGTGGATCTGGGCCTTCACCACCCACTTCTCGCCGCCGATCTCCTTGGCCCGGTATGCGGCCTGCTCGGGGCTGTAGGCGAGGCCACCGGTGGCGATCGGCACGCCATACCCCTCGAGCAGGGCCTTTGCCTGGTACTCGTGAACGTCCATGGGCGCTGGTCTCCGCCCCCTTCCTTCTCGACTACTTGTCCTGGATTGTCGCGGCCTGGGCCACGACGTTCTCGGCCATGCGGGCCGACGCGGCGTCGATCATCCGCCCATCCAACTGGGCGGCCCCGCGACCTTCGGCGGCGGCCTCGGCCAGTGCGGCGATGATCCGATGGGCCCGGTCGACCTCCTCGGGCGGCGGCGAGAAGACCCTGTTGGCCAACTCGATCTGCGAGGGGTGGATGGCCCACTTGCCCTCGTAGCCGAGGGCGGCGGCCCGACGGGCGCCGTCCAGGAAGCCGTCGGGGTCGTTGAAGTCGCCGAACGGGCCGTCGATGGGCCGGATGCCGTAGGCCCGACAGGCCACCAGCATCCGGGAGAGGCCGTCGTGCCACTGGTCGCCCGGATAGTCCGGGTTCAGGCCGCCGATGTTGGTGGTGCGGGCCCGACAGCTCGCGGCATAGTCGGCCACGCCGAAGTGCATTGCTTCGAGGCGGGGGCTGGACGTGGCGATGGCCTCGACGTTCACCATCCCCAGCGTGGTCTCGATGAGGGCCTCGATGCCGATCTTCCCGGTGAGGCCCGTGGCCTCCTCGATCTGGCTGACCATGGCATCGACCATGTAGACGTCGGCCGGCACGCCGACCTTGGGGATCAGGATGGTGTCTAGGTGCTCGCCGGCCTGTTCAACCACGTCGACGACGTCCCTGTACATGTAGTGGGTGTCGATGCCGTTGATCCGCACCGAGATGGTCTTGCCCAGGCCCCGCCAGTCGATGTCGCGGAGCCCCTCGATGACGTTGCGTCGGGCCTGAACCTTGTCGCCGGGGGCGACGGCATCCTCCAGGTCGAGGAACACGTAGTCGACGTCGCTGGCCGCAGCCTTCTCGAAGAGGGCCGGGTTGGACCCGGGTACGGCGAGCTCGCTGCGCTGGAGGCGCTGGCGGGCGGGGGCATAACGGGTGTGGCTCATGGTTGCTCCGGTGGGGAGGTGGCAGCGATCGGACGGAGAGATGCATCGGTCCACCGATATGGTCCGAACGCCACCCTGCGGCCGGGCACCCCCTGTGGTAGAGGACATTGTGCACGAATCTTTCCTGAGATTCAAGTAGATGGAACGAGAAGGATGATTTCAGGTAGATTTCTTTCATGTCCCCCGTGACTTCCGTCACCCCCGATCGCGGATCTGAGCCCAGCGACGCCGCCCTGAGGGCCGACATCCGGCGTCTCGGACACCAACTGGGCAACACGCTCGTCCGCCAGCATGGCGAGGGACTCCTCGAGGCGGTGGAACGAACCAGAACCCTGACCAGGCACCTCCGGGAGCTGGGTTCGAACCGGGACGTCAGCGCAGAACTCCGCGACCTCTTCGACGACACCGACGTCTCCGACGCCATCCTCCTGGTCAGGGCGTTCACGGTGTACTTCCACCTGGCCAACGTCGCCGAGCAGGTCCACCGCATCGAGGACCTCAACAGCGGCTCGCAGAACCCGGCCAACCAATTCGACGAAACGGTCCATTCCCTGGTCGACTCCGGCATCTCCCCCGCCGAGATCGCCCAGCTGGTCGGACGCGCCGAACTCCGTCCGGTGTTCACCGCCCATCCCACCGAGGCCTCCCGCCGGGCCATCCTGGACAAGCTGGCCCAGGTCAGCCACCTCATCGAGCAGCGCATCGAGGACCGTCGGACGGACGCCGACCGGCGCCGCATCGACCGCCGCGTCGAGGAGCTCATCGAAGCCATATGGCAGACCGACGAACTCCGCCACGTCCGGCCGGAGCCGCTCGACGAGGCCCGCTCGGTCCTCTACTACCTCGGCCAGACCGTCCGTGACGCCGTCCCCGACCTCCTCGACGAGATCCAGGCCGTCCTGCGATCCATAGGCCAGGATCTCCACAGCGACCGCGCTCCGATCAGGTTCGGGACCTGGGTGGGTGGCGACCGGGACGGCAACCCCAACGTCCTGCCCGACACCACCGACCGGGTCCTGAGACTGCAACGCCGACACGCCCTCGAGATCCTCGTCACCGAGGTCATCGCCCTGGGCCACGAGCTGAGCGTCAGCACACGGGTGCACGGGGTGTCCGACGAGCTCCGGGCGGCGGTCGAGGCCGACCGCAACCCCCTCAAGGACCTCCGCGATCGGCTCGACTGGTCGGAGCCCTACCGGATCCGGTGCGAGGCCATCCGGAGGCGCCTCCTCGCCACCTCCGATGGCGACACCAGCCAGCGCGGCTACCGGTCGCCGGACGACCTGGACGCCGACCTTGCGGTCATCGAGCAGTCGCTACGCGATAACGGTGGCGGCCTACTGGCCGACGGTTGCGTGTCCCGGTTCCGTCGGATCCTGCAGATGATCGGCTTCCACATCGCCACGATGGACGTTCGCGAGCATTCGGACCAACACCACGACGCCCTGACCACCCTGTTCGCCGCCAACGACGTCGACTACGCCAGCACCTCGGCGGCCGAGCGGGCGACCCTGCTGGCCGCCGAGTTGGAGAGCCGGCGGCCACTGGCCCCGCCCAGCACCCCTGACGACACCGGCGCCCTGGCACTCTTCCGCACCCTCCGGACGATCATGGACCGAGACGGCGACCAGGTCATCGAGAGCTACGTCATCTCGATGACCCAGGGCGTCCAGGACGTCCTTGCGCCTGTCGTGCTGGCCCGGGAGGTCGGCCTCATCGACCTGGCCCACGACACGGCCCGCATCGGGTTCGTCCCCCTGTTCGAGACGATCGACGACCTGCGCTCAATCGGGCCGACTCTCCGGGCGCTGTTCGCCATCGACCCCTACAGGCGGATCGTGGACCTGCGGGGAGGCACCCAGGAGGTCATGGTCGGCTACTCGGACTCGAACAAGGACGGCGGGATCACCACGTCGCAGTGGGAGATCCACAAGGCCCTCCGGGCCATCCGGGAGGTCTCCGACGAGACGGGCATCCCGATCCGCGTATTCCACGGTCGGGGCGGGACCATCGGCAGGGGCGGCGGCCCGACCCACGCCTCGATCCTCAGCCAACCCAACGGCGTGCTGGACGGCGAGGTGAAGTTCACCGAGCAGGGCGAGGTGATCGCAGACAAGTACGGCCATCCGGAAATCGCTCGCCGAAACCTGGACCTGGCCTTCACCGCCCTCCTGGAGGCCTCGCTGGCCCACAAGGCGCCCCGACACGACGCCGACACCATCACCCGGTGGTACTCGATCATGGACGGCATGGCCGACAACGCCTACGCGGCATACAGACGGTTCGTCGAGACTCCCGGGCTGGTCGACTACTTCACCAGCTCCACGCCGGTGGAGGAACTGGGTGAGATGAACATCGGCTCACGTCCGGCCAGGCGACGCGGAGCGACCACCGGCATCGCAGACCTGCGGGCCATCCCGTGGGTCTTCGGGTGGACCCAGTCCCGACAGATCATCCCCGGCTGGTACGGAGCCGGTAGCGGCCTGGCCGCCTGCCGGGCCGCCGGCCACGGCGACGAGCTGCGGCTCATGTACCAGGACTGGCACTTCTTCCGGACGTTCGTGTCGAACGTCGAGATGACCCTTACCAAAACCGACCTGTCCATTGCACGGCACTACGTAGAACGGCTCGTCGACCCGTCGATGCACCACCTGTTCGACGCCGTGGTGGACGAGTACCACCGGACCGAGGCCGAGATCCGGGCCATCACCGGCACCGAACTCCTGGCCGAGAAGCCCATGCTGCGCCGGACGCTGGCCGTGCGGGACGCCTACCTGGATCCGCTCAACGTGCTCCAGGTGGAGATGCTCCACCGGTCGCGTAACGGGTTGTCGAACGAGGAGCTCCAGCGGGGCCTGCTGCTCACCATCAACGGCATCGCCGCCGGGATGCGCAACACCGGCTGACCCGGCCCCGACGACTCAGCCTGCCAGGAGGTCTGCCAGGTCCCGGAGGGAGTCCAACGAGTGCCCCTCCAGGAATCGGTCCACATGGGGCAGGGCCGCGGCCATACCCCGGGCGATCGGCGCATAGCCCGGCGAGGCCTTCAGCGGATTCACCCAGACCACCTCATGGGCCACCCGGTGCAGACGGGCCATCTGCTCCTCCATGACGGCCGGTTCGCCACGGTCCCAGCCGTCCGAGAGCACCACCACGGTGGCCCCACGGGCCATTCCGGGGACACCCCAGGTGTCGTTGAAGGCCCTCAACCCGTCCCCCAGGCGGGTCCCCCCCGACCAGTCCGTGACGGCCCCGGCGGCCCGAGAGAGGGCGGCATCCGGATCACGTGTAGACAACTCACGAGTCAGGCGGGTCAGGCGGGTGCCCAGGGCGAAGGCCTCCACGTCGCGGCGCCCGACCATCGCAGCGTGCAGGAACCGGATCAGGGCCCGCGCATAGGGCTCCATGGAACCGCTCACGTCCAGCAGGAGGACCAGGCGCCTGGGACGCGTCCCCGGCTCGGAGAAGGCCCGCTTCATGGGCTCGCCCCCGGTCCGCAGGGCTGCCCGGACAGTCCGCCGGAGGTCGGGGCGACCTCGATGGGCCGCCGGACGGAGACGCCGACACCGCCGTGTGGCCCCGAAGAGCCGGAGCCCGGCCATCAGGTCGTGCAGCTCGGCTAGCTCCGCATCGGTGCAATCAGCGAAGTCCCTGGACCCCAGCACCTCGGTCCGGGACCACCGGACGCTCAGGTGGTCGTCGTGGCGATCCGACTCGCCGGCTGGGTCCGGGTCCCCGTCGGCATCGTCGGCGACGTCCAGGAGCAGGGTGATGGTGGGTTGCTCGGTGGTCACCCGCGTGCCGGGAACAGCACCCATCCAGTGACGCTGGAAGGCCTCGTCGTAGGTGCCCACGTCCTCGGGGCGCCTGACCAGCGTGGCCCGGCCCGCCCAGTAGACGCCGGACCTGGTCCCGGCGCCGACGGCAGCCACCGCCCGTCCGAACTCCAGGGTGCTCCCCAGCGGAACATCGAGACCCGACCGGCGCAGAACGTCGACGAAGCCGACGAGGTGGCGGTCCAGGGTCTGCTCGACGGTAGCCAGCACGGGTCAGGCCCCGCGGAGTAGGCCGACCAACTCGCCGAAGCCCCGGGACCGCAGGCGATCCTGGTCCTCGCGGTACTTCAGCAGGGCACCGATGGTCGTCTCGATGGCCGTCTCGTCGAGGTCGTCGACGCCGACCAGCACCAGCGCCTCAGCCCAGTCCAGGGTCTCGGCCACCCCGGGAGGCTTGTAGAGCCCCATGTCTCGGAGCTCGGCGGCCAGCACGGCGACGTCGCGCGCCAGCGCTGCTGGCACGTGCGGTGCCCTGACCCTGAGGATCTCCACCTCCCGGTCCACGTCCGGATGCTGCACCCAGTGGTAGAGGCAGCGACGCTTCAGGGCGTCGTGCACGTCCCGGGTGCGGTTCGACGTGATGACCACCACCGGGGGGACCTCGGCCCTAAAGGTGCCCAACTCGGGCACCGAGATGGCGTAGTCGGAGAGGATCTCCAGGAGGAAGGCCTCAAACTCGTCGTCGGCCCGATCCACCTCGTCGATGAGCAGCACAGGGGGCACACCGTCGACCGCCGAGAGTGACCGGAGCAGGGGGCGGCGGACCAGAAACCGCTCGTCGTAGAGCTCGTCGGTGATCTCGGCCACATCGGATCCGGTGGCCGCGCCCGAGGCCTCGACCGCCCGGAGGTGCAGCAACTGGCGGGAGTAGTCCCATTCGTAGACGGCCTGGGAGGCGTCGATCCCCTCGTAGCACTGCAGGCGGATCAGCTCGCCACCCGACCAGGCTGCCAGGGCCCGGGCGACCTCAGTCTTGCCCACGCCGGCCTCGCCCTCCAGGAGCAGCGGCCGGCGGAGGCGCAAGGCAAGGTAGACGGCGGTGGCCAGCCCCTCGTCGGCCAAGTAGTCCTGGCCGGCGAGCGCCGAGGTCACGGCATCCACCGAGGCGACGTCGCGGATGTCGCTGGGCTCGACCATCCCCCAAGGCTACGGCGTGGCCATCTCCGGTCGGCGGCCCGACCGTTCAGGCACGCCTCAGCAGCCCGACTCCTCCAGCCCCCTGCGGGTCAGCACCCGGGCCAGGTGGCAGCGGTAGTCCACTCCCGCGTTCAGGTCGCTCGGCGGCTCCAGGCCGTCTGCGGCCGAGGCGGCGGCCTCGGCCGCCGATGCACCCGAGGCGACCGCCGCCTCGACGGCGCCGGCCCGAACGGGACGGGAGTCCATGTTCACCAGGCCCACGCCACAGGTGTCACCATCGACGATCACGGCGGCGCCGACGATCGCCCAGTCCTGGGCCCTCCGGTTGAACTTCTGGAACGACCAGCGGGCATCAGGCGCCTTGGGGATCCGTACCTCGGTGAGGAGCTCGTCCTCACCGATGGCCGTCTCGAGGAAGCCGGTGAAGAAGTCGTCGACAGGCACCTCTCGGGTGCCGGACGGCCCCTGGACGACCATCGACCCCCCCAGGGCGATGATGGCGGCAGGCAGATCCGAGGCCGGGTCCCCATGGGCCAGTGCACCCCCGAGGGTCCCCCGGTGGCGGACCTGGGGGTCACCCACCTTGGACGCGGCGGCCGCCAGCAGGCCGGCCTGGCTGCGGACCAGGTCGCTGACCTCCACCTCGCGGTGCCGGGTCAGGGCGCCGATGGCCAGCACGTCGCCGTCGTCGCGCACGTAGGAGAGGTCTGACAGACGGCCGATGTCGACCACCACCGCAGGGGCCGCCAGCCGGTACTTCATGAGGGGCAGCAGGGAGTGCCCGCCGGCCAGGAGCTTGGCGTCGTCGCCGTGCTCCGCCAGGAGGTACAGGGCGTGCTCGGCCGAGGTGGCCAACTCGTAGTCGAAGGCGACGGGGATCATCGGGCGCCCCCCGCAGCCTGGAGCACGGCGGCCACGATGTTGTGGTAACCGGTGCAACGACAGAGGTTTCCCTCCAACCCCTCGCGCACCTCGGCCTCGGTCGGGTCGGGAACCTCGTCCAGCAGCGACACGGCGGCCATCACCATGCCAGGCGTGCAGTATCCGCACTGCAGGGCGTGGCACTCGTGGAAGGCCTGCTGCATCGGATGGAGGTCGTCGCCGTCGGCGAGGCCCTCGATGGTGGTGATGTCCTGACCGTCCGCCTGGACGGCCAGCATCGTGCAGGACTTCACCGCCTCGCCATTCACGTGGATGGTGCACGCCCCGCATGACGACGAGTCGCAGCCGATGTTCGTACCGGTCAGGCCGGCGTCCTCACGGATGAAGTGCACGAGCAGCGTGCGGGGCTCCACGTCGTGCGAGACCGCAGTCCCGTTGATGGTCATAGAAACCTGCATTGTTTCCCTTCCCGGGTCCAGTGGCCCTGGCGCCCACCCGGCCGAGGCCGAGGACCCTAGTGCCGACCCCCGATGGCCCCGGCACTCACGGAGCCATCTTTCCCAACGAACGACGGGCGGCCAGGCCGGTTGCCAGGATCAGGAGCAGCAGGGCCGACGCACCCGGCCAGGTCGTCGACCAGGAAAGCGGACCCAGGAAGCCCTGGCGCGCGAACTGCAAGACGTCGGTCATCGGGTTGAACCCAGCGACGACCCTCAGCCAGCCCTCCATGAAGTGGAGCGGCACCTGGCCGGTGGACATGAACATCGAGCTGAAGCCCACGACCTGGACCAGCATCATGGAGCGCATGGTCCGCATCCGGTAGGCGACGGTCAGGCCCAGGAGGCAGAAGACGACGGCCATACCAACGGTCGCCGCATACAGGCACACCAGGCCCAGCGGACCGCCCCTGAGCGACAGGCCGCCCAGCGACGAGGCCAGCAGCACCGCCGTCGTCGGTATGAACGATCGGAGGCCGGAGTAGGTGGCCGTGCCGATGAGAATGGGAATGCGGCTGCCCGGAGCGAGGAGCAGCCGGTCGAAGAAGCCGTTTTCCAGGTCGTCGGCCGCCGACGAGGCGCCCCCTATCCCGGCGAACACCGAACCCTGCAGGGCGGCGTAGGGCGCCATCCAGTCG